>JAEEGK010003910.1_pt1 | contig 36768 bp, 32 predicted proteins | sample 8958771 | NCBI WGS metagenome assembly JAEEGK01 (sample SAMN16246547, study PRJNA631951) | gut metagenome | biome: gut microbiome; feature: rumen; material: SC-attached | host: Bos | place: Iran: Karaj | collected 2018-10 | reverse complement strand
CACGATAATTCCAGTCCCAGCTGGCACACTCTTCACTCTTGTCAACCAGATGGTATTGGTCTTATGGTCATAGCCTGATACTATGAATGCCTTAAGATTTTCCATATCAGAGAAGTCAAGGTCATAATCACTGCAATAGGTTCCCTTGCCATAAGACTTGATGGTAATCACATCCTCATCAACCGTATCTTCTGTAGGATCAGAAACAGATAAGACAACAGAGATATTGTTCTCCCCAGCTTTAAGAAAAGATTTAAGATCATCTGCCGAAAGACCTTCAATCTTTCCAAGACGAGTATAGCTATATGAATTAGAGCCATAGAAAATGCAGATGTTACTACCATTGTAAAGTACGATGTCGCCAGACTGTGCATCAATCTGTTCATTGCTCGTGGGCAGCGAGAAGCCTAATGGTCCCCATATTTCAAAATTATTATCCATGAGTGTCAAGGTAACTGGGCCTTTTTGCAGTTCAGTAACAAGTGCTTGCGTAGCTGAGTTTTCTACGAGCCTAGCTGACTGAGTTTTTCCATCGATTGTTATATAGATTTTGTCCGTCATACCGCTTTGATCTGATGCAAATTCAAGAGTGGTCAGCCAGTTCTCTATTAATGAACCACGGTTAGAGTGATTGCTGTTGTTGATCCAGAGAGCATCACCCATCCAGATGGCATTGGGAATCAGGCGCTGAGCATCGCTCACCACTTGGGAAATGCCGCTTGAATGACTCGATACTATTAACCCTACATGCTTACCTGCCAGTTGAGAGCCGTTATTAAACAGATATGTCTGCATAATGGCAGCCATCTGGCTCCACCATAGCGGAGTAACGATAATGATGTTATCGTAATCCGACAGATTTACATTAACTGGGTCAATGGCTGGGTAGCTGTCTGCTGATTCAGGAGCAGCCTTGATAGCATTCAGCAACTGGGTGCCAAGGGCATAGTTGTCTGCCTCGTATTTCAAGTCTTTCTCTGCAGGTTCGATACGAACAACGTCGGCAGTAATCTGTGAGGTTAGCGAAGTAACGATTTCGTGACAGTGATTCGTATAACTGTAATAAAGCACGAGCGTCTTTGCAGTCACATCCATGCTCAGTATCGTGAGCATCAAGCAAATAAGGGTAAAAATCTTCTTTATCATATCCAACTTGTTTATTTAAATGATTTCTGGGTGCAAAGGTACGCATATTATTTGTATATACAGCTACCAGAATAAAGGGAATAATTACCATTATTACGGATAGTTAAGGGCTGGCCCCTCGACCAGCCCTTATTTCGCCTCCCTAACGGCAAAAAGATCACTTAATCACGACCTTGCGACCATTATGGATATAGAGACCCTTACCAGGTTTAGCAACCCTCTGTCCTTGGAGATTAAACCAAACATCGTGCTCACGGCTCACAGTCCCTTGTTCAATAGTCCTGATTTCTGTTGTACCCTCATCATTATCTTCATATACTTCAGTCAGCGAGCGTGTTCCTGCAAACTTGCTGAGCGGAAGAGGAAGATAGGCCATACCTTTGGGGAGTGTGATTTCGCCATCGAATCTATACCACTCGCCTTTTGACAATACAAAGTTTGTCATTTCGCCCTCAACATCCTTTATTTTTTTATCCTCAGTTGTACCCACAAGAAAGTTTGCATAGACAGACAATGATTCGACATGCTTTACCTTATAATCACCAGGAGTACCTTTCACGATAATTCCAGTCCCAGCTGGCACACTCTTCACTCTTGTCAACCAGATGGTATTGGTCTTATGGTCATAGCCTGATACTATGAATGCCTTAAGATTTTCCATATCAGAGAAGTCAAGGTCATAATCACTGCAATAGGTTCCCTTGCCATAAGACTTGATGGTAATCTCATCCTCGTCAGTATTTTCTAACTCAATAATCTCCTTAAACTTATTCCAAGGCGACGCTGCCAGATATGCATCACGAGTCCCCTTTGGCACGTACAGGGGAATATCATAGTTTGTGAATGTATTATCCTCAGCTTGCGGAGGAGTTGTCGCCAACGACGTTACACTTGTCAGACCACTGCAACGAGAGAAAGCGCTTTCTCCAATAGAAGTCACGCTATGAGGAATAGTTACAGAAGTCAAACCTTTGCATTCCTGGAAAGCATTCTCGCCAATGGATGTCACGCTGTTGGAGATAGTCACAGATGTTAGACCATAGCATCTAAGGAAAGCTCCTTTACCAATGGAAGTCACACTGTTAGGGATTTCCACTGATGTAAGACTTCTACAAGACGCAAAAGCATAACTATCAATAGAAGTCACGCTGTTGGGGATTTCCACTGATGCCAGAGCGGTACAGTTGTGGAAGACACCAACAAGAATAGAAGTCACGCCATTAGAGATGGTCACAGAAGCCAGGTTTCTGCAACCATAGAAGGTCTCAGCACCAAGATAAGTCACACTATTAGGAATGTTCACAGAGGTCAAGCCATCGCAAAAGCGGAAAGTAGAACCGAGGAGATGTGTCACACTATTGGGGATCTCCACAGAGGTCAGACCGCTGCAACCAGCAAATGCATCATAGGCAATACGAGTCACGCCGTCGGGAATGACCGTCGTTTTACAACCAGCTACAAGGTAATTGCTTGCTGTTCTTATAATTGCATTACAGTTATCACGGGAGTCGTATTCCGTATTTTCAGCTTCTACGACAATCGATGTCAAATCGCTGCAATATGTGAAAGCACTATTTTCAATAAAAGTCACGCTGCTGGGAATCGTGACGGAGGTCATGCCACTACAACCTGTGAATGCATATCTGCCAATTGAAGTCACATTGTTGGGGAAAACCGTCGTTTTACAACCACGTATAAGGGTATTACTCGCTGTTTCTATAATTGCATTACAGTTATCGCGGGAGTCATAAACTGTATTACCTGCTTCTACAACAATCGATGCAAGGCCACTGCAATTATTGAAAACATAATAGCCAATAGAAGTCACGCTATTGGGGATGGTGATGGAAGTCAGGCCACTACAGTCTTGAAAAGCACCGTTTTCAATAGAAGTCACGCTATTGGGGATGGTGATAGACGTCACGCCGTTGCAATAGTTAAAAGCACTTTCTCCAATAGAAATCACGCTATAAGTTACTTCCTCATACGTAACAGACTTTGGAATCGTGATTTCGCCAGAATACTTGTTAGGATTCCTCGTCACTTGCGCAACCTGGTTCTCTGCGTTCAGATTGTAATAAATACCGTCAATTTGCACGGCATCGGCATTGGCCAATAACGGCAGGAATGCCAAAAGGAAAAGTAAGTAGATTTTCTTCATATTTGTTTTGTTTTAAGTCTCTATAATATGGCTGCAAAAATACATAAAAATCCCGAAACGACCAAACGTTTCGGGATTATTTATATATAATAAGGTATATATTACTTATTCACAACCTTGAGCTACGTTCGAGCTCGCTCACGTTCGGAAATGTGAGCAAGCTCTCATTTCGCTCACTTAATCACGACCTTTTTACCATTACGGATGTAAAGCCCCTTGCCAGGCTTAGCGACGCGCTGGCCTTGGAGCGTGTACCATTCCTCACTTCTCACTCCTTCCCTCTTCGTTTCATGGATACCTGTGGTATCACCTTCGCCACTGATACTACGCGTATTTATCGTCATAGAGATCACCTCGGGCTCCTCAGTGAAACTATAACTCGACAATGGTGTATCATCTTTTGCAGAACGCGTCATCGCCAAAGCCGTTTTCGGAATACGCAGATAAGCCATACCCGAGGGGAAATCTATAGTAGATCCGAAGTTCAAGAACTCACCTTTGCTCATTACCATATGGGTGTAAATCTCATCACTCGGATCGAGGGATACGGAAGAACCGCTATTGTTACCTACCAACATGTTGGCATAGCTCGTCTGAGCACCTGAAGAGGGAACGCTGTATTCGCCCTTCGGACCCTTTACAATCAAACCGACACCGGCTGAGGCACGGGTCACACGAGTCATCCAGATCACTGATGAGCTATTGTCATAGCCTGTCACAGTGAAGGCCTTCACGCCATCACCCTCCAAAGAGGAGAAATCAAGATCTACCGTACTACAAAACGTCACCTTACCCTTATCATTACTAATCTTTACCGTTTGGGATGAACCGGGTGTGGCGGATGGCATCGCTGCCGGTTTGGGCAACTGAAGATAGCTCATGTTGGCTGGGAATGAAACAGGAGATTCAAATGCCCAGAACTGACCACCAGACATCACCATGTTCATATAGTCACCCTCGGTGGGATTCAACGTGATGGGACTGCCTGTGGTATTGCCCTTCAACATGTTCTCATAATAAGATGAAGAAGAGGCCTTCACTGGTATGTCATATGTAGTACCAGCCGTACCCTTCACAATAATCGGTGTACCTGCGGGAACATCCTTCACACGGGTCAAGTAGATCGTGCTTGTCTCACCCTGATAGTCATAACCTGTCACCACGAAGGCCTTCACATCCTCCCTATCGCTGAAATCCAGGTTCTTATCACAATAATAGGCTAACTTGTTGTTCTTGAGGGTAATGGATTGAACTGGCTCATAATGGTAATCCTCAATCAGCGAACCGAATGACAGATCCCAGATATCTTCATCTGACGTTCCGGCACCTGGAGTCTCAACGGGATGTGAATCCTCAAACGTAAAGTTTAGGGCCACTTCGTCCTTTTTCCCAAGTAACAGCCAAGAACGACTCTCATAGCCAGATATTTTCTGACTTGACGCACCTGGATCATCCCAAGTTACATCCACAGCATACCATTTATCGTTTTCCATCTGAACTTCATTCCACATGTGGGCACCGCCTGGATCGGATGAATAGTTCTTTGCATTACCTGTTGCCAGAACACAGGGAATTTCAATCTTATCACACAGCACCTTAAAGGCCCTGGCATATCCTTCACATACCGGACCAAGCGAACCAGTACTCTCACGCAAGGCACTAAGAGGGCTCCAGGCTATATCGTCGGCAGTACCTGTTTCAATAAGATCTGAGTTATAACTATTATGCTCTGTCAGCCAGTCATTCAGGCCAATCACCTGTTCATAACGGCTCATACCAACAAATGGATCTGAAACAGCCTTTACCTTCGCATTAAATTCTGCAACACCATCCGAAATCTGCTGCTGAGTGCGGAATCCTTCAATCCGATAGTCATAATCCTCTATTTCTAATGTGTTGCCATTTTGATACTTTTCCTTTAATGTAAAAGTCAAAGGTATAGTATAGGTAACAGTACCAGTGCCCGCTGAAGGATCATAATTGCCTCCATAGTTACTTCCCCATCCCCATCGTGCTTCATTACCCGTCCAAAACGCCTCTGGATAATCATAGTTCAGACAGAGAATCAGATAACGCATAAAACAATTGTATTCAGCAATGATATTATTAAACTCCGCATTCAGCGCATCATGGAAAGCCTGATAAATTACATCTTCACTTGAACCAACAGGGAAAGTGAAGTCAACAGAACCCGATAGGTTCTTAATAATCACATAATAAGTATCGGAACCATCGTTCTCCGCCTTGGTCGGATCCGAAAGCCAGTTAGCGCCTCCATTCATAACCTCCTTCACCTGCTCTCCAAAGACCTGATAGAAATCTATCAAATAGTCCGGCATATTTCCGATACGGTCTATCCACTTCCATCCAGGTCCATCACCTCTTGTAACAGCCATGCGGCTGGGCTGAAGTCCTGTAAAATCAGACCAGTTGATATGGCGAGTATCCATTTTGAACTGTTGAGTCTCTTTAGAGAATGGCCCAATACTGACGGTCTGTCCCAATACAACAATGCTAACGAAACATAGCATAGAAAGGACGATAAATTTCCTAATCATATTCGTAAAATTTAGAGTTTTAGATAATTTGGGGCAAATATACGAAAAAATCCCGAAATGAACAAACATTTCGGGATTTTTTATTCGGAACAATAACAATACTATATTATGATGTTTGTTTTAACCGCCAGAAGAAATGCCATGTACGGAACACTGGTTCGCAAAGCGCCTCATGAGGATACTGCCGTACAAAATGGAGGTTACGCCAAATCTTAGCAAAATACTTTCCTCCTGTAGAATGATCAGTCAATCCAGAGCTCTTTCCAAAGTTTCCGCCTTTCAAGATTTCATCCAACAAGGTCTTACCCCGTATGTCATCCACTGGTGCAATCATGAATTCCTCCTTCAACGCAAACACCTCTTGCATCACATACATTGCCGCCCCAGCGAATTTCCATAATCCCAAATGGCGGAGCAGCCTTTCCAAATCATCTTTCTTTATTTCTCTATTTTGCTTTGTCGTCTGCAATAGATAATAGTAATCCACAAACTGTCGAAGTCCAATCCCCTCATCAAAGAAGTGGTGCATCATGTGAGCCAGCAGAAAGACGATATTAAATGATACCGTCGGCACAGCAACCTTTCCAGCACTCTCTGGTAATTCTACCATATTTTGGCATTGCTCCATCATCAGTCCTTCCATCCATGTCTGGATGCGATGGTTATACAGCGGGTTGTTCATAAACGTTGGAACGAAATGTATCTCTACCTCCACATCAGGGAACAAATGATAATCGATATGCTGATAGCGAATTCTAGTATGGGGGAATTTCTTTCTGACATAATTCGTTACAACCCTTCTACGATCACTGACATTCTGCTTTCCACCCGTAACCATCATGAATATATCGATATCTCCAGAAATCCTGACAAAAGGGTTGGGGTACATCATAGCATTCCCCTGGCCTTTCAGCACTAAACTGTCAAATCCGTCCTGACGTAACTTTGTAACCAATTCTACACAACGCTGATTAAGGAGTATATTACGTTTTTTTACTTTTTCGACATAAAAGAACCACTTCATTTTCAACTGGCGAGGAATAGCGACACCCTTGCCCATGCGTTGCAATACGCCATATACAATGCCTAATACAGCTTGTTTCTTGGCAAAATCAAACATGGCCTCCCATTCCTGTTCTTCAATCTGAGGAACCTGATCGCTCGCTCCAATTGCATAGCGAACAAGATGAAAGAAATCCTGATTATTATTTTGCGCCATGACGTGTAATAACTGCAATAATAGTTTTATAGATACACAATAGATCAAGTTTCATAGAAAGATTCCGCACATAATAGTACTCCAAAGCAAGACGTTCCGGATAATCAATGTCAGATCTTCCATGACATGCCCACCAACCCGTAATACCAGGTTTGACTTTCTGATACAATTCAAGGCCGTCATGAGCTTCCAACTCACCTTCTACCAAAGGTCTTGGCCCGACTATTGACATTTCCCCTTTTAATACATTGATTACCTGTGGTAACTCATCAAGCGACGACTCACGAAGAAATCTACCCCACTTCGTGATTCGGGGATCGTTCTCTATTTTTTGGCTCGTTTCCCACTCTTTTCTATACCGCTCATCCTTTAACAGTTCTTCAAGTATTACATCTGCATTCTGAACCATCGTGCGGAATTTATAGATTTGGAATTCTTTCCCATCTTTTCCGATTCTTTTATGTGTATATATCACATTCCCCTCATCACCCATCAATATATACCCCAATTTGATAATAATGCTTATGGGAATCAGGATTACAACACCAACAAGACTCAAGATGATGTCAAGACATCTCTTAATGAAAAGATACATCGTTATTATATGGTTATATTATGATTGTAAGAGAATTCAGCATACTTAGTCTCTACAAACAATCTGATTTCCTTCTTAAATCTCTCTTCCGAAAAGACCTCTGCCCACTTTCTACAGACATGATAGTCAAACGGCATCTCGCCTAAGGATTCGAATCTGTTCACTGCATCCATAATAGCCTCAGGGGTCTGCTCGTAGAAGAACAGACCTGTTTCCCCTTCTGAGACCGTTTCTAAAGAGCCTCCGTGTCCTAAGGCAATCACTGGAGTTCCGCATGATTCAGCTTCAACAGGTATCATCCCGAAGTCCTCATCTGCAGCAAATATGAACGCTTTTGCATGTTGCATTTTCTCCTTCAGTACTGCAAATGGCTGATAGCCCATAACTGTTATATTGGAACCAGCCTTTTTTTTATATTTTTCCAGATTAGGCCCACCTCCAATAACAAATAACCTTTTGTCAGGCATCTTGTTGAAAGCCTCTATGACAACGTCAATCTTCTTGTAAGAGACCAAACGACTACTAGTCAGATAATAGTCCTCCTTATCTGTGCATAGCTCAAAATTGGAAATATCGATATTGGGATGTATTGTCGTAGAGTCCCTGCGATATGTCTTTTTGATACGTCTTCCCACATAATCAGAGTTACAGATAAAATAGTCTACCCTAAAACTGCTAAGCATATCCCATTTCCTGATTCTGTGCAGAAGGTAGCGAGCCAGACAACTCCTCAGTCCGTTTGTTAGATGTGATTCTTCCAAATACTCATGATACATATCCCACACATAACGGATGGGAGAATGACAATAACAGATATGTAGCTGATCCTCTCTTGTCAGGACACCCTTCGCAACGCAATGGGAAGAAGAGATGATCACATCATATCCCCGCATATCAAACTGCTCGACAGCCATTGGGAACAATGGAAGATACATCCTGTGCTTTTTCGTAGAAAACGGCAATCTTTGAATAAAAGATGTATGCACTTTTTCCCACGGGATTCCAAGTTCTTCGCAGATGTCCTTTTTCGCAATCAGCGTGAAGATATCAGCATCAGGAAAGACATCAGAAATGGCCTTTGTCACTTTATCGGCCCCGCCCACAGTGACCAACCAATCATGTATGATTGCGACTCTCATATATTAACTTCAGTATAATGACAGATTGCTTCCATGTATTCCTTCACAGTATTCTCAAAAGTTGGGTGTGACATGTCCTCAATAACAGATATTTTTCTTTGATATTCCGAATCACTTAAGTTCTGAGAAATATCATACCCATGTAAAAAATCATCAACGCCATTTCCATCAACATTAATACAAAACTGATTATGGGAATTCTCTTCATCGAAATGACCTATCGGAATACAATTGTAAAGCAGTGCAGTTTTATATGTAGCGTTAATTGAAGAAACAGAGGGAATGATAGGTAACACGCAAAAACCTGCCATACAAAAATAACGGGAAATATCCGCTTCCTCTAGACTTGCCAAATACTTCACTCCAAAACCTTCATAATGATTGACAAATGGAGAACTTGTCAGGATATATAAAGTATTCTGTTGATCCACATTAAATATTTTCCATGCTTCTAGCATGTTGTCTATCGCTTTTGCTTTCGTTATTAACCCAAAATAGATATAGATTCGTCTATTCTTTACAATTCCTTTTGAGGTATTCATAGATATATTGCTTGGGATAGTACGCAAAAAGACAGGCTTACCATATTTTTGCGCAATCATCATTTGGGTATGTTTATCAGTAACAAGCACTACATCAGCAGAAGCTATGAAATGTTTTATGATAAACCTACGAAGGAAATGAACCCTATCGTATTCATGAAGAGACATAACAAGAATTCCTTTTTGACGTATAACTGCATATCGGAGTTTCGCAATATATCGAATAATAAAAACATTGCATTCAGCAAAAGGATACTCTATAACAACTATATCCGTTTGCTTGATTTTATCACATACTTGTGCAAAAAGCTTAGACATGTTCATTGATATAAGTTTATCAACGAATCCATTTGTCCCAGAATTAGCAGAGTGAATACACACTTCACATTTCTTTACCCGCTGAAAACACTTATATAAGTTATAAGAATAGTCACCTATTCCGTCCTTTTTTGTATCTGCATTATTACAAATTATATGTATCATTTAGTCATTCAAGTTCTTCTATAATTTCCTCAACAGGACATTCCTCTACACCCTGTTGTCGATTGATAATGATAATGAAAAAAATATAAAACCAAAAGAAATAAAGCCATAGATTTCCCACAATAAAGTATTGCAATAACTGAGTAATGAAGCCTACTAAAAGAGCCATAGAAGAAGTCGTCTTTTGAGCTTGTCTAAATACAGAGAAAAACATCAACAGCAGCAACACAAAGCCTATAAGCCCTTGATTCAACAAAACAGATAAATATAAATTGTTCGCTTCTTCTGCTGGCTTATATATTTCGACATTATTTTCTGTATGATAAGCTGTAGCCCCAACACCCTGTCCTAACAACATTCTATTCCATCCTCCCTCTAAAAAAGCATCTGTTGCAACAATTAGATTCTCAGCCCTCTCCGCTCCAGAGTAATCCATCTCTTCTTCATCAAATGAAGAGAAAGCTATAATCTTTGTTGAAATACCTTCATAAACGTCTTTAACTTGGGGGAACAAAAAAAATGCTGTAATAAGGGCTCCCACCCCCACAGCCCCCAATGCAAAAAAACTCTTTATAATAGAATAGCGCTGTAACATAAACAGCTTTAGGAGTAAAACTACCAGTATGGCAACATATCCAAAAGTTGATAATGATAAAATAGCTATAGCGAAAGACAATATTGCCCAAAAACTATACTTCTTTAAATCCGATATGAAATAGTATATACATGGAGTTATTATCGGTATCAGATACCCAGGTTCTGATGCCGTACCAGAAAGCCTTTTGAAACCGAATGTCTCAGATGCTTCATAAGGCCCAAATTCACCATACAACATGGTATAACCAAACATTTGAATTAAGCAAAAAACGGCTTCAATGATAACCGTATATTTAAATAATAACACAAAATATTCTTCTGAAATACATATATACTTGTCTTCGGCAATTCTAATAAGTACAAAGAGTAGTATTCCTCGAATAAAATATTTAATCGCAAACATTGGTTGAATGTATTCAGCAAAACCAATGCCTACTATAAAAGAATAAGCCAAAAAGATTAGTAACAGATTACTAATAGTATTATCAGATTCTACATATTCCTCGTTAAAAACAAAATATAGCAAAGGACTCATAGCCATAAGTAATTCACCAAATCGCATAGGAGTGTTTTCGCCAATCATCAAAGCGAATGATTCACGTAAAGGAAATACAATTAACAAGAGGAATAAAAATATTTTTAGGTTTCTGTTTTCAAGCATTTTTATTTACTAGTAGCAATTTCAATAATCCATGAGGGAATCTATCTTTTATGGTGGAGGTCATTTTAAAAAAGGATATCTTCCACAAATACCAGCAAAAGCACAGAATACGACTTCCTCCGTATGAACATTGTATTTGATATGACTCTTTGCGTGACTTTACAAAATTATCATAAGTAGCACCTCCAGATGCATCAACAACAGAAATAGGAACATCAATATATCTAAATGAATAATTGTTAATATATGCCCAAAGTAAGAAATCATAATCAGCAGCAAGACGATAGCTTAAATTAAAAAGTCTCTTCTTCAAGATTTCTGATTTAACAAAAACGCTTTGATGAGAAAACACCATATCATATCTTATTTTACTCAGTTTTTGAGAAAAGACATATTTTTCGCCAAATACATATTTATATATAACATCACCATATATAATATCCGATACGGTCTCACTGGATCTTATTTTATTCTCTACCTCCTCTATAATCATTGAATGTATAAAAACATCACCTGCATTCAAGAAAATTAGGTATTTCCCTTTCGAGGCTTCAATTCCTTTATTCATTGCATCATAAATACCCCGATCAGGTCCCGATATATAATAATTGATACCACTTTTGTACTTACAGATGATATCATTTGTACCATCTGTACTACCACCATCAATGATAATATAATCAATGGACTTTGATGTCTGAGAAATGACCGAACATAGCGTTCTTTCAATAATGTCGACTGAATTATAACATATAGTAACAACACTAAACAACATACAGTCATTCCTCAGTCTATATTAGATAAAATGTCTATGTTCTCCTGTAAAGGAATACTTCAAATCACGATTCCTTTCACCGATTTTCTTAGCCGGAATACCAGCTACTATGGTAAATGGATCCACATCATGAGTTACAACAGCACCTGCTGCAACCACAGCACCTTCTCCGATATGAACACTATGTAGTATAACTGTGTGTGAACCTATCCATGCACGATTATCAATCAAAACAGGACCATGGTTCTGAGTTCCACAACGAAAGAAAGGATCGCGATGATCATGTTGTTCAGTCCATACTTTTACCCCACTGGCAAACACAACATCCTCTCCAATTGTTATTCCATTTCTTGCATCAAGAATTGAATGATCACCAATAATTGATCCACGTCCTATAGTAATTTTGGAAGGTTCTCGTACTTCTGTTCCATAATAAATGACAGCATCAGCACATAGGTTCACACCACATACATGCCGATAAATATAGTTTCTAATATGATGCGATGGAGTGTACGACAAACGATATAAATAATATGCAGTAAATCCAGAGCAAAGCCCTTTTATCTTATACCTTACAGAAATGTCATTTTTCACAATCTCTACTTTATTCTCCTTATTATCACTCATATAATTGTTTTTCACAAAAAAAAATATTTTTATCATCGGGGAGAATAAAAGAACGAACGAAACATTCTTAAACAGAACGATAAAAGCCAATAATACAATTAACAGAAGAGTAACAGTATTCATAAACTATCGGAATTATTATACTATCTGAGCCAAATACCTTTTGCAGTTTTATCTAACAACTTACGTAACTGAATTTTCCCAAATACTGCTTGGAACAACATGACTATAGTTGGGATAACAACCACCCCTGCAACTCCCCATAACCGACATGCAACAGTCATTAAGGGCCATGAAACGAAAGCAAACGATAAATAAATAATGAGTTGTATTCTAACCGTACCAATGCCATTGATAAGATACATATATAGATTCCCCAAATTCAAAATGATTACATATACACAAACACATAACGATAATTCTTGACTAACCTCCACATTTGCTCCTACCCAAAGAAGATAAACATAAGGAGCAAGTATACACATCAGAAGTCCAGTGGCACTATTACCAACCCAAATAAATTCTAATGCCTTAATAGTTCTTTTCATCCACGAATAATCATTTCTTTTGTATGCATCGGTGAAAGCAGACCAGAACGGTGTTAGTACAATAATATTGATAGTATTTAATAACGCAAAGTACTTATATGCTATATTATACTCAGTAACGGCTTCGGGGCCAATCTCTCTAGATATTATAATATTGATGATTTGAAAAATAAAGATCATACATAAATAGATTATAAAAAACTGGACTCCTATCCCTAAGATATCTCGAATCAGCCCCATCTTTATATAACGGAAATGAGGAGCAATATTTTTATATTTATCAGAAGAATATACAAAAAGCGTAACCACTATTGTCAGCAAACAAGGCATTCCTGCATAATATAAAGCCAAATTGGTTAGACTTCCTTCACTAATCCGAGTAAGAATCCAAACGGAAATCAGAGACAGCAATTGACCTCCTCCCTGTATCATCGATGCAAAACCTGTTTTTTGATCAGCCATAAGCATCGTAGAAACAAGGTTTGCAACCATCGTCATGCAGAAGAATGCAGACAAAACAATAAATATCTCACCTAATTCTTCATTATAAGCAGGTTCGACATTTATAACCATAGACCAATCAATAAATACACTGCAAAGACAAATAAAAATATAAATGATTATGACGATGAAAGAAACAGAAAAATAAGTAGTACTCAAATAACATCTTGCTAATTCGATATTGCCTTCAGCTTTAGCTTCGGCAAATCTATTCCTAAAACCATTCCCAAGTCCCAAATCAAATAAGGTTACCCATCCGATAATCGAAGACAATGTCAACCAAATTCCATATCTTGTCGCGTTAACATAATCAATCATTAACGGAACAGTCAGAAAAGACGACAACACATAAATCATCTTTGCCACCACAGATAGCACGACACCCTTCACAGCTTCCTTTGAGCGGCCAGAAGAATTAGCGTAGATTGTTTTCAAACAATATTTCACGATTGCTGAGGAACAGGTTTTGACAGTAACGCCTTCAGGTCACCCTCTTTATAGAAAATGTATATCGTTGTAGCGATGAATGTCAAGATTAGGACAACAACACATATTATCGAGCGTTTTGGTCCTGTCTTCCTAACAGGGACCGTCGATGCCTGAACAACTGCAAAAGCAGGAGTGTCTTCCTGAACTTTCATTTCTGCCTGCTTCAGACGAGCAGAGACCTGCTGATAAATGGTGCGCTGAAGCTGCATCTCTGTTTCTTTATTCAAACGTTTCTGACGGACTTCTTCCAAGAATGAGTTCATGTTTGCATCAGTATACTGGGCATAATCCTGACATGCCTTTTCATATAAAGCCTTTGCCTCGTCGTGCATTTTCTGATTATGCTCCAGATCTACACGAGCCTTTCGAGTACGATAGTTGGTAATGAACCGTTGTAGTAAGACCATGGCTGAGTCTGCAATGGTGGTACAAACTTCTGGATCATAATCTTCAACACTGATCGTAATGAGACTGGTCTTTTTGTTAACGGAACATGAAACCTTTTTTCCTACCAACCTAGCAATAGCAGTTTGACGTTTTGTCATGCGATGAGGATCAAGCTTTGCTGTATCCACTTTCGAAGACCTTCCGAATATTTTTTTTATAGCAGAAGACCACCAAGGGCTATTTGGTCCATTCTTCAGGTAGTCATAGTAGGTTAGCTCTGCATCGGTATTTTTCGGCTTTACTTTCACTTTCAATAATTCTGCCTTGAAATCTACTGATGCCATCAATTCTGGATACAATGCCGGACGTAAGGCATCCGAAGTGCTACTTATGGCCGAACCCAAATCAATTCCAAGACCACTTGCTAAAGAAGCCAAACTACCGCTACTCCGATTACCTGAAAGTTCTGGACTTAATTTTACCGTGCAATTATAATAATTAGGCAACGACAGCATATACAGTGCTGTAAAAAGAAATATTACGGGAAGTACTATCATGTACAATTTCTTATGTTTAAGCATAAGTTGATAAGCTTTAGACGGATCCAAAATAGAAGCACGTCTTATTCTTACATGTTTATCAATCATAATCGTATTATTCTTATTTTAACAGATTTGCTATCGTGGCAACCATTGTGGCAAGAGAAGCAACACTTGTACCTATGCCAAGCCATTGGGAGATGACCTGCGCATCACGAGGTCTTTTGGTCGGTACTACGACTTCACAACCTGGCTCTATCTTTCCCTCCTTGGCCAATGCCATTGTACCATTCTGATAAACTATATAAGCATGGGATTTCTTGGCCCTTTCTCCAAAACCACCAGCTTGCTTGATATAATATTTATAGCCCTTTCCTTCATCAAAGGCCACTGTATTTGGAGCATTAACATCACCGCTGATACGGACAGTATGGTTGAAACTTGGAACTATCAGACGATCACCGTCCACCAACTCTACATCTTGAGTGGAACCGGGATGGGCAAGTGCCTCATCCAAATGGATACCGATAGTATAAGTATCAGATATAGCAATCTTATCAATGTTTATAGAATCTTTTCCATCAGCACCCTGACGAGCCACCTGAAGCACAGCCTGCATACGGGCCTTTTCGTCATCATTCATTTTTCGTAACAATCTGGCACCACGAGCATTTGAGCCAGGAATCAAACCACCCGCAGACTTAACAACATCTGAAAGACGTTGATTTTTCTTTTCTAGTGAGTAAACACCCTCAAAAGTCACCTCCCCTTCGACAAATACATTAATCACTTTCTTAGAAATCGGACTTCTTCGAACATGAACAACATCATAAGGCTCCAAGAAAAAGCTATTTGAATAATCTATCGAAAAACCTGGATTTAACTCAAAACTATAAACTTTCGCCACCTCTTCACTAGCTTCACGAGCCTGAGGATCAATAACCCGCCTCGAGATATCAATTTTTACCGTTGAGGCTTCATCTGTCAGGCCACCAGCCTGAAGAATCAGATCCTCTATCGTCATCTTATCGGCAAACTCGTAGGTTCCCGGGCAGATTACTTCTCCATCAATAGTCAGCGTGCGTAGGTTCTGGTGCTCAGCCATTGTAGGTACGAAAAGTACATCCTCATTTTGCAGAGGTACATCTGCAACTATACCGTTCATAATACCCTCAACATCCACCGCTACTACTTCATGGGTTCGATTCGGTTTAACCCTCCTAATGACAGCACGGGCTGTCAAGGCTTCCTCCATCAGCCCGCTGGAATACTCTATTAAGGAGCGTACACTATTGATTTTCTCTCCAAGATGATACATGCCTGGACGAAATACTGCACCTCTGACCTCAACCATATTTTTATAACGGTCAATAATGGAATCGACAATAACAGAATCACCATCATCCATTTTAAAGTCAGCCCTCTCAAACTCTTCGACATTATAGACACTCTTAAGATCCTCACTCTTACGGAAAACACGGATAAACTTCCTATACGCATCGCCTGAAAGTCCACCACAATATTTTAATAATGAAGACAGACTCTCCGTCTTGCGCATCTCATAGGCCATCGGGCGCTTCACTCGACCAGAAATATCTACAATACATTCATAAGCGCCAACCTGAACAACATCATTGTCTTGCAGACGTACATTACCAGACAGACGACCATTGATGATGAATTCATAAATATCTACTACAGAGATCTGTCGACCGTTTCGGATTACCTTTACATTCCTCATCGTTCCTAAATCGCTTATGCCACCTGCCATATAAAGTGCGTTAAAGACTGTAGAGAAGGCACTCAAGGTATAGGTTCCTGGAGCCTTTACCTCGCCCATGACATTGACAATAATAGTACGAGTCTGACCAACAGTCACCTTGATATCGGAATCCGTATAGAACTTTCCCATTTTGCCACGAATACGACTCTGAGCTGCAGAAACCGTCAGCCCACTTACCTGTATGGGCCCAACATTTGGCACGGTTACTTCACCATCTGGACTAATTGTCAGAATCTCACTCTGCTGCGTATTACCATATACATCAATAACCAACTGATCACCAGGACCAAGCACATAGTTCTGAGGTGTCGCAATGTTCATCTGTGGTTCAAAAGTCAGATACTTATTATTGAAGATGTTACGACCAAATACTTTCTTTTTCTTCTCAGCTGTTGATTCAAAATAGAGAGAATCAGCTTTTATAAAATCCATTCTTGATTCCAGACTATTATCATAAAGCCATTCTGGGGGGCGGTTTTGCATTCTCTTGCTATATATCTGATCGTTCTCTTCAATCTCACGCAGCGGTGCATTATTCTTGCGCATCCTGCTTGAGGCATCCCCTATGGCCTTGTCAACAACACCGCCCATACTGACCTTCTCCAATTGCTGGCTATACTTCTGACGCATCTGTTGGATTTGGGCTAACGTAGCACCTTGCTTGAGCAGTTCAGTTGCAATCTCTGATTCAGCCTTGCCTAATCGCTTTTGTTGGATGACATACTGCAGAATCTGAGTATCGGTCATCCCAGACTGGGCCCATATATCTATTGTAAATAACAACAAGAGAGCCATCATCGAAAATAAACGCTTCATCATACTATAATTATTTATGTGGATTCAAAAACTAGTAATGGATGTAAAAAAGAGGGTCACCCCGAAAAGAACAGGGTGGGAATACTCTACCTTGGAAGCGTAATTATGTCTAAATGTACTGACATTCAGCGACATCTGACGATTACATGATTGGTTTCCGGGCATTTTACCTTGCAAAGGTAATAATTATTTCTTAGAAAAAAGAATAAAAAATATAAAAAAAATCCCTAAACGACCAAACGTTTGGGGATTTCTTGTTATTTTTACCAAGGGAAGTCATCACCCTCGCTTTCTTGGCAAGGGGGGATTTCTTATCTGATTCTATCCATCGAGCGGACGAGCTTCTCGTCGGCGAGGATGCCTCGACGGGCGAGGTAGTAGCAGATGATAGCAATCGCAGGGAAGACGGCAGGCCACGTAGGACGGAATTCAACGGCTCCCCATGCCTTATCACCTAACATCTGGGAAACAACGAAATAGAGGACATACCAACCTATCAAGAGAAACATATTGAACAGACAGAAAAGCGCCTGCATCTTGCGGTTGTGATATATAAATATGGTATAGGTGGCAATGGCAGCTGTGGGCACGAGGATGGCCAGCAGAGGCCAGCTGTCAAAATGATGCTTGCCAATGGGGTCGGTATACCACAGGTTATAGAGACGGGCCACCTCGAGACCTTCCACCTTGAAGGAACCTATCTGCATACAAAGACAGATGACGGTCATAATGATGGCCGCCATCAGGTATAATGTCTGTTTACGCTGTATCATGACAATGGGGATTAGTTGTCCTGATTATCACGAGCAGGGTCACGCCAGTACACTTTGTCATCAACGAACTCCTGAGTGGCCAGCAGTGAAGGCTTTGGCAGCTTCTCGTAGTAACGGGAAATCTCAATCTGCTCACGATTCTCGAACACTTCCTCCAGAGAGTCATTGTATGAAGCGAACTCTGCCAGTTTCTTCGACAGATCTTCCTTAATCTGCACACTGATCTGGTTGGCGCGCTTAGAGATGATGGCCACACTCTCGTAGATATTGCCTGTATCCTTGCAGAGGTCCATAATGTTACGGGTCACGGTATTTACCGGTGCTTTTGATTTCTTGTAATCCATATCTTTTTATTTCTTTTAGTCGCTACGCTTTGTAAAAGCGCTAAAGCGAGTCCGATTTAACTATTTACAATTTACGATTTAGTCTTTAATGACTTTCTTACACTTCTCGATATATTTCTGTGCCGTAGCAGCATTCTTTGAATCAGGGAACTCGTTAATGAAGCCATAGCACTCGTCCTCAGCATCACGATAACGCTCCAGACGCTTCTCCTCCGAGCTGTTCTCTGCCAGATGGAACTTACTCTTCATAATCAGGACCATGAAGGCCTCGCGCTCTTTGCAGTAAGGATAATCCTTCAGACAGTTCTGGGCTGTGATGATACACGACGTATAGTTGCTCTCATCATTGGAGTTGATATTGCCGAAATAACCTCCCAGATTATAGTAAAGCTCTGCTGAGAGATACTCTTTCTGAATCAGTTTGTCGTGAAGTTCATAAAGCCGTTCGTTAGCCTGGGCACGCAACTTGGAATCGGGATAGAGATCCATGAACTGCTGGTAGGCAGTGATAGCGCCATTGGTAGGCGACTGATCCAAGCGAGGTTCTGGGGCACTTTGATAGAGCGACTGACCCACATAAAAGGCAGCTGGCTCAGCATAGATACCACGAGGATAGCTGGTGCCATACTTCTTGAAAGTGGCAGAAGCCGACTCGTAGTCGCGATTGCAATATTGAGCCATCGCCAACATATAGAGACACTCCTGAGCCTCCTCCGAGCCCTTCTTCATCGTCACCACTTCCTCCAACAGGTCGATAGCATGCTGGAACTGGCCATTGGCAAAGAACTCCTTGGCGTACTCATACTTGGCCTCGGTATCGCCATGCTTATAGACAGCGTTGAATTCAGAGCGACAACTCATCATCAACAGAGCCACACATGAGCATATAACTAATCCTTTTTTCATATTCGGGGTGCAAAGTTACATAATTTTTGGCACGGATGACACGGATTACACGGATTTTTTGAAAAAATTAATAATAAATAGGAGAAAAATGACCTAAATGAGGCTTTTTTTATTACCTTTGCAGTTCAAACACAGTTTAAATGGGAAAATTCATACTTACATCAGACTATCAACCCACAGGTGACCAGCCAGAAGCCATCAGACAATTGACGGAGGGTTTGGAGCGTGGTGACAAGTCGCAGGTGCTGCTTGGTGTGACGGGTTCTGGAAAGACCTTCACTATGGCCAATGTGATTGCCAATCGCAACCGCCCTACCCTTATCCTGAGTCATAACAAGACGCTGGCAGCCCAGCTCTATGAGGAGATGAAGGGTTTCTTTCCTCAGAATGCCGTCGAATATTATGTCAGCTATTATGACTACTACCAGCCAGAGGCGTATATCCCTTCGACAGACACCTATATTGAGAAAGACCTCAACATCAATGACGAAATAGACCGTCTGAGATTATCAGCCGTATCAAATTTATTATCAGGCAGAAACGACGTCATCGTTGTATCATCAGTTTCATGTATCTATGGTATGGGAAGTCCTGTAGCTTTACAGGAGAATGTCATTGATCTGCATGTAGGACAGAAGCTCGACCGCAATGCCTTGTTAAGGAAATTAGTCCAGTCACTCTACGTCAGGAACGACCTTGATCTGCAACGAGGCAACTTCCGTGTGAAGGGAGATACGGTAGACATTGCGATGGCCTATAGTGAGGTCGTGTTGCGTGTGACCTTCTGGGATGACGAGATTGATGCCATCGAGGAAGTGGATGCCGTTACCTTCGACCGTCTGGCGAAGTTTGAGGAATACCGTCTCTATCCTGCCAACCTCTTTATGACCTCACAGGAACAGACGAACATCGCCATCCGTCAGATACAAGACGATCTGGTGAAGCAAGTGGCTTTCTTCGAGGAAATGGGCGACCCTATCAAGGCTCAGCGTATCAAGGAACGTGTGGAATATGATATGGAGATGATCAAGGAACTGGGCCACTGCTCAGGCATCGAGAACTACAGTCGCTACTTCGATGGGCGACAGGCTGGCGAAAGACCTTATTGCCTGCTCGACTTCTTCCCTGATGACTATCTGCTCTTCATCGACGAGAGTCATGTGTCTGTGCCACAGATCAATGCGATGTATGGAGGCGACAGAAGCAGGAAGAGTAACCTCGTGGAATATGGTTTCCGTCTGCCTGCTGCCTTCGACAACCGTCCCTTGCGATTTGAAGAGTTCCAGAAAAAGGTTAATCAGGTAATCTACGTCAGTGCCACCCCTGCCGATTTCGAACTGGCAGAGGCAGAAGGTGTGGTCGTTGAGCAGGTGATCCGTCCTACAGGACTGTTGGATCCTGAGATTGAAGTCCGCAAAAGCGAGAACCAGATCGACGACCTGATGGATGAGATCCTGACGCGTAGTCATCGTGGTGAACGAGTCCTTGTGACCACCCTTACCAAACGTATGGCAGAGGAACTCAGCGAATACCTTCTGAACCATGGGGTACAGACGGCCTTTATCCACAGTGACGTGGCGACACTCGACAGAGTGAAGATCCTTGCCGACCTCCGTCAGGGCGTCTACGATGTTCTCGTGGGAGTCAATCTGCTCAGAGAGGGTCTGGACCTGCCAGAAGTATCGTTGGTAGCGATTCTCGACGCAGACAAAGAGGGTTTCCTCCGTAGTCACAGAAGTCTGACCCAGACAGCGGGACGAGCTGCGAGAAACGTAAACGGTAAGGTCATCATGTATGCTGATACCATCACGGCTTCCATGCAGCTGACCATTGATGAGACTCTGCGTCGAAGGACCAAGCAGATGCACTATAACGAAGAACATGGCATTACGCCCAAACAGATTGTGAAGAACCTCACCTTCAGTGCCCTGCAAAAGGAGGATCGTGCAGACATCAAGGAACTGAAACGTGCTTCGAACATCCCGTCAGACGGAAAGGCTGGTGGTATGATGGTTGCTGATCCGATCGTAGAGCGTATGACCAGACCACAGCTGGAGAAGAGCATCGCCGAGACTACTCGTCTAATGAAGGAAGCTGCTAAGAACCTCGACTTCCTGCAGGCTGCCCAATACAGAGACGAGATTATCCGTCTGCAAAAGGAATTGGAGATGAAGTGAGGAATGTGGAATGAGGAATGTGGAATGTGGAATGAGGAATGTGGAATGTGGAATGAGGAATATGGTTAATAAAATCAAAAAAAAGGTAATGCGCGGGCACTTTTCACTTTTCACTATTCACTTTTCACTTCTTTTTTGTACTTTTGCACTCAATAAAACAAGAAAACAAGATGAAAAAGTATTTAATCGCTATTCTGTTGGCTTTGCCTCTGGCTGTATCTGCACAGGACAATACATGGGAAAGAATCGAAGTGGAACCCGTCGAGAAAGAGAATCCTGACGCCAAATACCTGGCTGAGAACGCTGTCCCCTTGGTAGACGGGAAGGTGGTGTTCCAAACTGTCATCAAGGCACCAGGCAAGAGTGCTGACCAGATCTATGACATTCTGTTGAAGCAACTGGAGAAGATGGTCCAGGAGCCTAACCAGATTGAGAACAGCGTCGTAGCCCTTCAGGATCGCGACAAGCATGAGTTGGCAGCCGTCTTCCACGAGTGGCTCGTCTTCAAGAACTCAGCACTCGCACTCGACCGTACGCAGTTTAACTTCCAGCTCCACGTCTTGTGTTCTGACGGACAGGCTGACGTGAGTATGGCGCGTATGAGTTACGATTACGACTTAGACCGTAAGCCTACTCACTATACGGCAGAGGAGTGGATCACCGACAAATATGCCGTCAACAAGAAACATACGAAACTCTACCCCATCTCGGCTAAGTTCCGTAGGAAGACCATTGACCGTAAGGACTTCATCTTTAAGAAATTCGAGTCACTTCTTAACGAGTAATAATGAACAAAGATAAAATACGTAACATTCTGAACCTCATCTTCATGCTTGGCGCCATTGTAGGCGTGATCTGGTATCTTACCAAAGACAGGACTGAGGGCACATACATCATTTTGATCGCGATGTGTTTTAAGATTGCAGAGTCTTCCCTGCGAATGATGAAATAACACTATGACTAAAAGACTGAGTCTGATTTTCGTTGCACTGTTGGCACTGACGTCCGTCTGTGCCCAGGACACCTTCAACCAGATCGACGAGATGGGCAACGTGACGCAGCGCAGCGACAATACGAAGTTCAATAAACACAACAACGACACCACCAAGAACAAGGAGATACCCAAGGGCATTTATGTGTGGACCATCGACAGGAAGTTCGGCAATGTGATTCCTGCTGTGCCTGACACCATGCCCCACCTCTTCATGAACACCACCTTCAACAACGGCATCTATGGAGAATACAACCACGCGGGTAGCAACTATACCTCCCGCCTGAGCAGAATCTTCATCAACCGCCCTGTGGTCAATGACATCTTCATCTTCACCTCGCCCTACACCTTTGTAGAGAAAAGGCCCGAGACATTCCTGTTTATGAATACCCTGTCGCCCTATACCAATATACTCTACGACAACTGTGGCGACAAGACCAACGGCGAAGACCATATCGATGCCAAGTTCGCTGTCAATGCCAACAAGCGCTTCAACGTAGGATTCGACCTCGACTACGCTTATGCCAGAGGCTACTACAGCAATCAGAATATATCGCACTTCAACGCTACCATCTTCACCTCTTACCTGGGTGACAAATACAATTTGCATTTCTTCTTTAATGCAGCACATCAGAAAGCCTCTGAGAACGGAGGTATCGCCGATGATGAGTACATCACCCACCCAGAGTCAAAGACTGACAACTATGCAGATAACGAGATTCCTACAGTCCTTTCACAGAACTGGAACAGAAATGACCACCAGCACATCTTCCTCTCCCACCGCTATAACATCGGATTCTACAGGATGGTGAAGATGACTGAGGCAGAGATCAAGGCGAAGAAGTTTGCTGAGGAGTCGCGTAAGCAGAAAGAAGCCAAAGAAGGACAGGAGAAGAAGGACAGTGGACGCGATACGAGGGAGCCTGTCAAGAAAGCCCCCTCTGGTCGTCCTGAGGGTGCCAAGATCATGGGAAAGGAACCCACTGGCATCAAAGACTCTTTGAACATCGCCACTGACTCTACCCGTATCAAGGTGGACAGTCAGGCTGCCATCGACAGTCTGAATCGCCTGAAGGCCATCGAGGACTCCATCAATGCCACGATGAAACGTGAGTATGTGCCTGTCACCAGTTTCATCCATACTTTCGAGCTGAACAACTACGATCATATTTATCAGGCCTACCAGACACCTACGGGCTACTATCTCAACAAATACTACTCAAAGGGACTGGAGTATGGCAACGACTCTATCTACGACCAGTCGAAGCACTTCCAGATGAAGAACACCTTCGGACTGGCTCTGCTCGAAGGCTTCAACAAATATATGAAAGCAGGACTAAAGGGATTCCTTACCCACGAATATCGTACGTTCAGTATGCCTGATACCGTTGGATCCACTACCATCAAACAGACGTGGAAGGAACATAACATCAGTGTGGGAGGGCAGTTGAGCAAGACCCAGGGTAAGACGCTGCACTTCAACTTGCAGGCAGAGTTCTGGTTGGCTGGAGAGGATGCAGGCCAGTTGCATGCCGACTTCAACACCGACCTGAATTTCCCTCTCTTCGGCGATACCGTAAGACTCGCTGCCTCAGCCTATTTCCACAGAGACAACCCCGTCTTCTACCAACGCACCTATCACTCGAAACACTTCTGGTGGGATCATGATGACATGGCCAAGGAGACCCGTACCCGTCTGGAGGGACTCTTCAAATACGAGAAGACGAACACAGCCCTGCGTGTAGCCATCGAGGAGATCCAGAACTACACCTACTACGGCATGAGCTACGATGCCACCTCGACAGCACGTACAAACATGACGGCAGGCGTCTACCAGGAATCTGGCAACATCAACATTCTCACAGCCCAGTTGCACCAGAACTTCCGTTTAGGTCCTCTGAACTGGGAGAACGTGATCACCTATCAGAACTCCAGCAATATGGATGTGCTGCCCTTGCCCACCTGGAACATCTTCACGAACCTCTATCTGAAGTTCAGGGTTGCCAAGGTGCTGGGTGTGGAGTTAGGAGCCGATGCCACGTACTTTTCCAAATATTACGCTCCAGACTTCTGTCCAGGCATCAACCAGTTTGCTATCCAGCAGAACGAAGCCAGCAAGATAGAATTGGGCGGCTATCCCTTCATCGATGTTTATGCGAACATGGTGCTGAAGGGTGTAAGATTCTTCGTGATGATGAGTCATGTGAACAATGGCTCTGGAAACCACATGAAGTTCCTCTCTCCCCACTATCCCACGAATGGCAATGTGCTCCACCTGGGCGTCAGCTGGAACTTCTTTAATTAGTCAAGAAGCCTATACCAGCAGAAGACCGACACTCACTAAGACGCCATAGATAAAGATATTTCGCGCTGTTTCTCCCAAGATGAGATTCAGCGCTTTTCCTTGATAGATGCGCTTCATCTTCAGATAGGTAAAGAGATGAAGCACCAGATAGAGCAAGGGCAGCAGCGAGGCGAGGATATGTCCGTTCATCCAGAAGGTACCTCCCAGGATGATGGCAGCCACACCAACGCCCACATAGAGCTGAAGACCAGCCTTCGGACCTAAGCGCACGATAATCGTGTTCTTTCCTGCCAGACGGTCGTTGTCTCTGTCACGGAAGTTATTGACAATCAGGAGAGCGTCGATCACCAGCCCACAGGCTATGGAGGCTAAGAACACCTCAGCGGTGACCACATGCAGCTGGACGTAATAGCTACAGCAGACAGGTACGATGCCAAAGAACACCAGCACGAGCAGATCGCCCAATCCCAGATAGGAGAAGAAGGTGGTATAGAGGAAGGCGAAGATCACACAGAAGATACCCACGAGAATCATCTCCAGGCCCCCATAATAGGCTAATGGCAGTCCTATGACACAGGCCAGACACGTCGTGAAGGCAATGGCCTTCTTCATCGAATCGAGTTTCACCCACCCCTGGGCACAAGCACGCCTGGGACCCAATCGCGTCTCCACATCATCAGTGCCTTTGGCAAAATCAAAGAAATCGTTGATGAAGTTGGCATCAATCTGCATGGCAAAGGAGAAGAGCAGACAGAGCAGCGCTGCCGTCCAACTAAACACCCCGTCTTCATACTGGAAGGCGTCAACCCATGCCAAAGCCACACCAATCATTACAGGCACAGCAGCACCCGACAAGGTCTTCGGACGGGCTGCCAAAAGCCATGCCTGAACAGAATCAGTCTTAATTTTCCTTTCTTCCATCTCTATTTTTCGCTTTTTATTTGCAAAAGTAATCAGAAATTCGTATATTTGCAAAATTATTCGAGACTTTTTATGATTAACAACAACCCAAGCCTGGATTTAGTGGAGTTTATCGAGACACAGATACTCCCACGCTATGCAGCTTTCGACCGTGCCCACAATATGGAGCACGTCACTCGTGTCATTCGAAGTTCACTGGAACTGGTGAAAACCACCGGTGCTGATATCAACATGGCTTATGTCATTGCCGCCTATCATGATCTGGGGATGTCAGGTCATCGTGCCGACCACCATATCCGAGGTGGGAAGATTCTGGCAGCCGATGCCCGACTGAAGAAATGGTTCTCGCCTGATCAGATCAAGATCATGAGGGAAGCGGTGGAGGATCATCGTGCTTCAGCCAGTAGGGCACCACGTAGCATCTACGGAAAGATCGTGGCTGAAGCAGACCGTGATATCGATACCCAGACAGTGATACGCAGAACCATCCAGTTCGGACTGGCCAATTACCCCCAGCTCGACAAGGAAGGACAGTGGAAACGATTCCTGGAGCACATGAACAGCAAGTACTCCAAGGACGGCTACATCAAACTGTGGATTCCCAACTCGCCCAATGCCAAGAAGCTCAACGACCTGCGCAATCTCATTGCCCAGCCTCTACAACTGCGTGAGGCCTTCAACAAGATCTTTGCTGAAGAGCTGGCGGCAGCAGCCGAAGAGCAGAAAGCAGCCGAGGAGGCAACTACTGCATGAAATACAGATAATAGATCGCTGCCAGGAGCACTACAAGTGCAATGAGGATGGCCGACTTGATCATACAAGAAGCCACCTTCTTCACCACCAGGAAGGCCACAATGATGGCCACCAGCACAAAAATGTAATATCCGATATTTCCCATATTACTTGAATAGTTTTCTGAATACTGTTGGAATGGGGGTTTCAAACTCCATCGGTTCACCCGTCACAGGATGATGGAAACATAGCAGCCATGCATGCAGACAGAGACGATGCAGGGGATCGTCACCATTACCGTATTTCGGATCGCCACAGACAGGGTGACCCATATCAGCTGAATGGACACGGATCTGGTTCTTACGACCAGTCTCGAGTTTGAACTCCACCAGTGAGTGCTCCGTCGTACGAGCCATCACGTGGAAATGGGTGACGGCATACTTGCCACCATTATCCGTAGGCGAGGAATAGGTCACGTAGGCCTTGTTATCCTTCAGCCAGTTGGCGATGGTACCCTCATCCTGCTCCATCTCACCTGAGCAGACAGCCACATAACGGCGGTCATAGACTATCTGATGCCAGTTGTGCTCAAGTATCTGTTCCGTCTCGATATCCTTCGCATAGACCATCAGTCCACTCGTATCACGATCCAGACGATGCACTACATGGGCTGTGCACTTCTGACGCGACTTCTTGAAATAGTCGTCGAGAACGCTCTTCACGTTAAGGCTTGAGTGACCTGCTGCCATCGAGAGGATACCCTCTGCCTTCTCAACCACGATGAGCCATTTGTCCTCATAGACGATCTTCACATAACGGCTCTTGAAACCCCGTTGGTTGCGCTTGGTCTTGCTGACAGCTATCTTCATACCAGGTTCCAGGGGAAAATCAAACTGGCTGACGGTCTTGCCGTTCACCCTGATTCCCCTACCCTGCAACGTAGCCTTGATCTTCGATTTCGACTGTTGCAGATTCTGCAACAGCCATTCCAACAACGGCATCGACTCCGAGACGGTATAGTGCTCGTAGTCGCCCTCATGGTTATATCCTGAGTTGAATCGCATTTCGTTAGTTAGAAAAAAGCCCCCCTCTCCTTATTTGAGGAGAAGGGGAGCCACAAGTTTGTATTAGTAGAATTTAAAGTAGCGTCTTGCGTTGTTATAGCTGATGTCCTCAACCATACGTCCGAGAATCTCCTGATCGTTAGGCAGCAAGCCCTTCTCGACGTCGTTGCCGAGAATGTTGCAGAGGATACGACGGAAGTACTCATGACGAGGATAGCTCAGGAACGAACGGCTGTCAGTAAGCATACCCACGAAGCGGCTGAGCAGACCCAGCACTGAGAGGGCGTTCATCTGACGGATCATACCGTCCATCTGATCATTGAACCACCAGCCTGAACCAAACTGGATCTTGCCTGGCTCACCACCCTGGAAGTTACCCAGCATCGTGGCGATCACCTCATTGGCACAAGGATTCAGTGTATATAATATGGTACGTGTGAGTTTATCCTTCATGTTCAGCTTGTTCAGGAAGGTCGACATAGCCTTGGCAGTGTTGAACTCACCGATGCTGTCGAAACCAGTGTCAGCACCCAGCTGGTTGTACATCTTCGTGTTGTTGTCGCGGATGGCACCATAGTGGAACTGCTGTGTCCAGTCGGCATCAGCGTCCATCTCTGCCATGACGGTGAGGAAACAGTTCTTGAACTGACGGATCTCGAGCTTCGAAAGCTGCTGACCACGCATAGCCTTCTCGAAGATGGTCTCGATCTCTGAATCGGTATACTCCTCATCGTAGAACTCCTCGATACCATGATCAGAGAGCTTACATCCATTGGCCTCGAAGAAGTCGTGACGCTTCTGGAGGGCATCGACCATATCAGCGAACTTTGTGATGCTGACACCTGATACATTGGCGAGCTGCTCGACGTACTTGGCGAACTCAGGCTTCTCGATGTTCATGGCCTTGTCAGGACGCCAGGCAGGAATCATCATGGGATCATCCTGAGCCTTGTGCTTGGCATACTCGATGTGGTTGTGCAGATCGTCTACAGGATCGTCTGTGGTGCAGACGCACTCCACATGGTAGTGCTTCATCAGACCACGTGCAGAGAACTCAGGCTGCTTCAGCTTCTCGTTACACTCGTCGAAGATCTCGCGGGCGGTCTTAGGACTCAGCTGCTTCGTGATACCGAAGGCAGTCTTCAGCTCAAGGTGTGTCCAATGATACAAGGGGTTGCGGAAGGTGTAAGGCACTGTCTCAGCCCACTTCTCGAACTTCTCCCAGTCTGAGGTGTCCTTGCCTGTGCAATACTTCTCGTCGATACCGTTTGTACGCATGGCACGCCACTTGTAGTGGTCTCCACCCAGCCAAAGTTCTGTAATACTCTTAAAACGATGGTCGTTGGCCACCATCTCAGGGATGAGGTGACAGTGATAGTCGATGATGGGCATCTTAGCCGCATGGTTGTGATACAAGTCCTGAGCCACCTGGGTCTCGAGAACGAAGTTATCATCATTGAACTGCTTCATAATTCTTGTTGTTTTAGTTGTTCGTTTCAATTTTTGTGCAAAGATAATGATAATTTCGCAGAAAAACACTACCTTTGCAGAAAAATAACCACGTAAACGTTTGTTTTATGCGAACCAAGATCTTACTCATCTATACTGGCGGTACCATCGGCATGAACCGCAACCCCAAGACGGGGGCCCTCGAACCCTTCGATTTCGAGCAGCTCCTGCAGAATGTGCCCGAGCTGAAACAGTTTGATATCCAGATTGACGCCTATCAGTTCAATCCCCCCATCGACTCCAGCGACATGTCGCCTGCCCTCTGGACAGACCTCTCCCACTGCATTGCCGACCGTTATGACGCCTACGACGGCTTCGTGGTGCTGCATGGTACGGACACGATGGCCTATACGGCCTCTGCCCTCTCCTACATGCTCGAGAACCTGACGAAGCCAGTGGTCTTCACAGGCTCCCAACTCCCCATCGGCCAGTTGCGCACGGATGGCAAGGAGAATCTCATCACAGCCGTCGAGATCGCTGCTGCGAAGGATGAGGAAGGACATGCGATGGTGCCTGAGGTGGGCATCTACTTCGGAGGACATCTGCTGCGTGGCAACCGCACCACCAAGCAGAGCGCCGAGGAATTCAATGCCTTCGAGTCGTTCAACTATCCCCACCTCGTGGACGCAGGCGTGAACATTACCTATCATCGCGACCGCATCCTGAAGCCCGACTGGGAGAAGCCTATGACCCCCCATTTCCGACTCGACAACAACGTGATCATCTTCTCGCTCTTTCCTGGCATCCGCGAAGACCTGATCCGGCATATCATCCACACACCCAATCTGAAGGCCATCGTCATGCGTACCTTCGGATCAGGCAATGCCCCTCAAAAACCCTGGTTGCTCAATGCCCTCAGGGAAGGAACGAAGAACGGAAAGGTGATTGTGAATATCAGCCAGTGCATGCAGGGAGCTGTCGAGATGAGCCGTTACGACTGTGGTTTCCATCTGCAGGAGGCAGGTGTCATCAGCGGGCGCGACTCTACGGTCGAGAGTGCAGTTACCAAGCTGATGTTCCTCCAGAGCCACTATCCCGACGACCCTGAGACCGTCCGCCACCTCATGCAGCAGTCCATCCGCGGCGAGATGACGATTTAAGCACTATTTTCTCCAGAATATGGAGGTGATATCCTCCATGTCGCCTGTATCCGATATGCGATAGAGGCGTTGGTTGGTCTTGGGATTCTTGAGCGGTCCGAGATGCCTGATGAAGGGTCCGATCTTGATGTAGTCGAAGTCTTTCTTGTTGATGGCAGCGGAGATGACGGTCTTGCCACTATACCAAGCCACTTTGAACTGCGGATGTTCCTCATGGATATACTGTGCAAGCATGTTGACGCTTTTCGGATCGGAATCGCCTCCCATGAAGGAGATACACGTGATGTCTGTGCCATACTCCTCGACGAAGTGGTCGATTGCCTCCGTGTTCAGAGGCAGTCCGATATCTTCCCAGAGGTAGTGGCTGTGACAACCAGGGCAGTGACAAGGGCAATTAGAAATATTAATTGCCAATGTCACTTCGTCTGGTATCTCCTGAAATACGATGTCTGTATTGACGTACTTCAGCATAAGGCTATTGGTATGGTTCCTTTAGCGTTAGATTTCAGTTGTCTGATAGCCAGCATGGGCATAGAATCTGCGACCAGCCTCTTCCTGACGAGCCTGTGAGAAGTTGCTCACGCGCTTCAGGTAGCCGATGATACGTGTCATGTAGTCCACGTTCTTCGAATGGCAATGTGGGCACTCCTTCAGGTAGCGCTTGTCGATGTGGCCGCAGTCGTTGCATACCGTGTTGGGGATGTTGAACGTGAAGTAGTTGCAACCCTCCTTGGCAGCGACCTTCAGCAGGTGCAGATACTGCTCCTTCGAGAGGTGCTCGTCAAGGTTCATGTGGAGGGCAGAACCACCCGTCAGGTGCTCGATATAGGGAGCGCCGTGCAGCTTGAACTTGTCGATGATGGTCAGCGAGTTGTCCTCTACCACGTAGAAGTAGCTGTTGTAGCAGTCGCGTGGTACGAAGTAGCCGTCCTCACGATCCCACTTGGCGTGCTTCACACCCACGTTCTCTGCCGGAATCATCTCGCAGTTGAACATCACGTCCTTCGAACGATACTGACGGTTGTACTTCTCGATCAGTCCGAGGATGCCCTGTACGAAGTGCAGATAGTCGTCGTTAGGCGTAATCTTCAGTCCCATGAACTCAGCAGCCTCTACGAGTCCGTTGATACCGATGGTCAGATACTGACGACCGATGTTGATATAGCCTGCGTCGAAGAGTGGCAGCATGCCGTGCTCCTGCAGCTCCTTCAGGTTCTCGTTGTAGGCCAGCTGCACTTTGTGGCAGAGGTCGATCACGCTGCCGAGATACTCCAGATAGTCCATCTTGTGGTTCACAGCATACTGGATACAGCGGTTCAGGTTGATGGTGAGCACAGACTTCGAACCCGTGCTGACGCCACCAGCGCCGAGGGTGTAGCTGAAGCCGTTGTCGGTGATCTCGTTGCGCAGACGGCAGCAAGAGCTCAGCGAGTCGGCATTGTTGCTCATGTAGGTGAAGAACGAGTGACCCTCACTGTACATCTCGGCAGTGAACTCGCCCCACTCCTTGTCCTTCGGATCGCCGTTCTCGTCGGTCAGCAGAGCCATCGTCTCAACGGGGAAGGTCAGCAGAGTCTTGGTACGCTCCTTGTTGAACCATTTCATGAAGCGTTTCTGGAGCCAAGAGAGACCGTCCCAGTCGGGCTTTGAACCATCGGGGAAATAGAACTCGCCAAAGATCGACTCGAAGTAGTAGCGATCGTAGTAAGCCACGTTCCAGAACACAGCCTGGTAGTTACGTGCACCAGTAGGCTGGTTCAGCGTGTAGACGATCTGCTCAAAATAGTCGGTGATCACCTTGTCGATGGTGCGCTTCTTCAGCGAGAGGTCAGCCTGGTCGTTGGGGCGCTTCCAGTAGTCGAGTCCGTATTCCTTGCCGATGAAATAGTTCATGTACATCAGGAACTCAGGTGTGGCACAGGCACCACTCAGCATAGAGCTGACCATGAATACCATGTTCACAAATCCGCCAGCGAAGGACTTCAGGTTGGTGGGAGCCGTCGAGTTGCCACCGATAGCCACTGTACCTCCGATGAGCCATGGGTACATCGTGATCGAGGCGCAATAGTTTGCCAGTGAGGTCTCGTCGTTCTTATATATAAAGTGGTGGGTCAGCTTGTCGATATACTCGTCAGCCAGTTCCTTACCATACATCTTCTTGATACGGTCGGTGAGCATACGGCGGTTCAGGCGGATGAAGCCACTCTTGGGGAGCTCACCGATGAGGGTGGCGATGTTCTTGTGCTCCACGTTGGCGTTGGCATCATACTTCGAACCGGTAGCAGCGTTTACCGACTCGCAGTACTCTGAGAGGAACTGCAGCTTAGCCAATGTCTCACGGTCTTCTGTGTGTGCCTGGCGATAGAGCATGAACGATTTGGCCACTTTGTAGAAACCTTCGCGCATGAGTGCCTCTTCTACCTGGTTCTGGATGTCTTCCACAGTGATGTCGTCGTGAATGTCAAGATGGCTAAGGATTTTTGAAATAGTACCGAGGTCGGCTGGATAGTCAACACTCTCGAACGCCTTGACGATGGCGTTCATGATTTTGTCTAGTGAGAACAGGTCTTTCGAACCGTCACGCTTGGTGATCGTAAAGTTTTTAATTTCCATTTTTGTTGAATGAATCTTTAAGTTGTTATTTTGTTATTACTTTCTTTATTCTGGTTTGTCAGTTTTGTTTTCTTCGTCCCTTATGTTCTTCTCGTCTTCTATCCAGGAACAGTTATTCTGCTGCGCTGTCTCTATCCGGTTGTTTTCCATTTCGGGAAACTTTTTTGTTTTTCGAATCAGAAAAGTTTTCCATTTTGGTAAATCCGAATTCGACTGCAAAGATACTAATTTATCCATAAACAACCATAACATTAAGCAGAAAATTACTGCAAAATTATGTTAATTTTATCAGCAAAAACCCATCATTGCATTCAGAACAACCTCATTCTTAAGCGCTTACAAAAATCTATTCAAAATCAAGTTGAACCCTCTCCTCGCGCGTACCTTAATTTATATATTATAGGCCATCCACCAAACTTTTGGAAAACTTCTTCGATTAACAAAATGGAAAAGTTTACCATTTTTGGATAAATCAGGCAAAAATAAAAATCCCCTGACATTGGCCAGGGGATTAACTATTTGGTAGAACAAGATTAGTTCTGGAACCAGCCGAATGGAATCTTGTAGCCGAGTGTGAACTGGAACACACTGTTCTTACTGCTGCTGCCCTCCTGATCCCAAAGCTTGGTCAGACCGAGATTATAGCGAGCGTCGATCACGAAGTTGCTGATCTCGTAAGAAATGCCGATGGGGATGGCAAAATCGAAGCTCTTGAAGTTCGGAATGTCTGACTCGACAGAACTGCCACCCGACTCTACCTTCATCTTATGCTTCACATTGAATCCTGGCTGGATACCAGCCTTGAGAGCAAGCCCACGAGTCACATAGAAATTGGCAAGAATGGGAATGTTAACATAATCCATATTCAGCTTATTCTTAATAGTCACTCCACCTTCCTTAACCTTTGCCTTGGCACCCTGCATAGAATAGAGCACGCCAAAGCTGATGGCCAATGGCTCATTAATCTGATAGATCATGTCAGCACCAGCAACGAGACCGAACTTCATGCTGGCATCATCGGCATCTGTAACGGTTGCCAGGTTGAAACCAGCCTTAGGCATTACAGCCCATGAGCCTGCCCTCATCTGTGCACTAACTGTCATGGTTGTCAACATCATGACTGCGAGAATCAAAATTTTTTTCATAAGCATAATTGTTAAAATGTTAATACTATAATATAATTATTTCATGACGAATCGGGTTCGTGAGAGCACTTACTTGTTACTCTTCATGAAACGGAAATCGATACCGCCACCGAAGTCTCCGATACGATCATCCGACATACCCATCATCTGAAACTTCTTGCCATCTTTCTCCACCACATATCCGCGAACCTTATCGGCCTTCAGCTGCTCGGCAGTCATCTCCTTGCCGCTGAACGTGTGATAGCATTTCACGCCCTTAGCCTCAAAGACCTCAGCCAGTTTGTTATGGATGGCATCCATGTCGCCTTCGGCCAGCTGATGGTCGCCGAAGAAACTGACGGCAATCGTTCCGCCGTTCGTAGCGCTAGCCATCTTCACTGTGCGCACGTTGGGGATACCGGCCAGATCCTCAGCCTTGATGCCGAGCGCGTCGAAGGAGCCTTCGCTCTCCACCTGGTTCTTCAGCGGATTGAGCGATACGGAGAAGTTGTAGTCGATGTAGTACTCCTCATCCCTCTCTACCACCTCGAAGGCGGGATTAGGCTCGTCGGCATAGTACTCGAAGCTCATAGGAGTCTCGAAGTCGAAGCACAGCCTGAGCCGCATGTCGTTCTTCTCGCCAGGCAGATACAGCAAGGCATCGGAATCCCTGCGGCCGTTGTCGATACGCTCCTGCGTATACTTGGGCACACGGAAGCCCTTCTCCTGCAGTTTCTTCACGTAGGCCTGCATCTCCTCCTTGGTCACACCGTTGTAATCTACCTGATACTGGTAGGAATTGTCGTTGGAGTCGAAGTTCGTAAACACGATGCGCCCCTTCGTCTCGATCTCTGGGATGCCATACTTGTCGTAGATGGCTGCAGGCCACTTGCCGTCGGCAAGGCCGCTGGCACTGCTACTTGATTCATCACTTGAGCTGCTGCCGCCGCTCTTTCCACCGCCGCAGGCCGTCAGCATGAGGGCTGCGATGCACATCAGGGCTAGACTTAGTTTCTTCATAATTCTGTTGGTGTTAATAATTACTTCTTAATAAACTCCACGCGGCGGTTCTTGGCTCGGCCTTCGTCGGTCTTGTTGTCAGCGACGGGTTCGTGAGAGCCCTTACCAACGGCACGCATATTGAAGGGATCGCAACCGAGTTTCTCGAGTGCATCAACCACGGCCTGAGCACGCTGCTGAGACAGAGGATCGTTCACAGCGTCGCTGCCCTGATTATCCGTATGGCCCTGAACCTCGAAGCGAGCGCTCGGATTCTTCTTCATATAGTCAGCCACCTTCTGGATCTCCTCCATCGACTCGGGCTTCAGTGTTGCCTTGCCTGTCTCGAAGAGGATGTTGTTGGTCACGAACTTACCCGTCTCTGCAATGGCCTTCTCAACGGCAGACATATCGGTAACCTTCTGCTCATAAAGTTCCATAGCACCCTTAGCATAGCGGAAGTTTGTCATATAGTTTTTATTACCATGGAACCCGCCCCACTCAGCCTGATGGATTTTCATGCGAACGCCAGACTTACAATTTGGAATGTTGATGACACGCTTGCCGTTGACATAAATCTTGAGGGCACGCTTGTTGAAAGAGATTGCGAAGTGACTCCAGTCGTTCTTCTTCATTTCCCAAGTCTTGCCACCACCAGAATCCCGCCAGTCGCCTGTAGTAGACATGAATCGACAAGTTACCTCCAGCTTACTATAACTCTCACCAATTCTGATTTCATACACGTCATCACCATTGGCATCTTTGAATTCCAGCTCATAACAGTTACTCATTTCCGTCTTCGGGTCGTTCATCCAGAAGTCAAACTCAAGTGTAAACACATCGGGGATGTAACTCTGCTGATTGGTCATCAAAGGCTCAATTCTTGTTCCAGGCTCGAAATGGATACACTTCTTGCCCTTCATAATAGCAACATCTGTAGAACCTTCGATCAAGTCCCACTTAGAAGGGAACTCACCCATCTGCTCATTCTGTAAGTTATCCTCGAAGAAAGCGACTGCACCAGGAACAAAGTCAGTCTGCTCATACGTAGCGTTTTCCTCCTGAGGCTCAACCTCTTCCTCATCGTAGCTTGCATCGCCGTCAGATGAGCTGGACTTCTTGGAACTCTTCCTATCCGTATCAGGGTTCATAGCGTCGTCGACAGCTTTCTCCGTCTTACGCTCCACATTGTTCTCCACCGTGCGCTTGGCAGCGTCTTCTGCAACCTTACCCAGCTTCTTCAGCCAACCCTGAGCGTCAGCGTTCATCGAGCAGGTAAAAGCAACAACCAGCAATAAAATCAGTTTTCTAGTCATATTGTTACAGGTTTTAATGATTAATACTTATTGGGTACAAAGATACAACATTATTTTGAGACTACCAAGGATTTTAGGAAATATTTTTCAAATTAACAAATTAAATTACGTGAGCGCACGTACGCGCAATGACTTAGTCGGCTACGATCGTCGATCAGGTCGGCTACGACTGCCCGCTTAGTCGGCTACGGTTGTCTATCTTGTCTTGTACTGATATAGGTTGACACATTTAAGAACTAAATAAATGTGTTAATTGTATGAGAATTTTAAATCCAAGATTTCCCAAGGAGAAGAAAGCGGAGATAATCTCTACTTATCTGACTGGAGA
>JAEEGK010003909.1_pt1 | contig 36771 bp, 34 predicted proteins | sample 8958771 | NCBI WGS metagenome assembly JAEEGK01 (sample SAMN16246547, study PRJNA631951) | gut metagenome | biome: gut microbiome; feature: rumen; material: SC-attached | host: Bos | place: Iran: Karaj | collected 2018-10 | reverse complement strand
TTCTCTACGGCTTAATTTAATAGATGGTCCAATATATCTTGCCATTTTAATACTCCATTATGCAAAGAAGGTACTACACACGACGCTTCTTCGGTGGACGACAGCCGTTGTGTGGAATTGGGGTTACATCAGTGATATTGGTGATCTTATAACCAATAGCATTGAGAGCACGAATTGAAGATTCACGACCAGGACCTGGGCCCTTAACGGTCACTTCAAGACTCTTAACACCATATTCCTTTGCTGCTTCACCAGCACGTTCAGCTGCAACCTGTGCAGCATATGGAGTAGACTTACGTGAACCACGGAAACCTGAACCACCGGAGGTAGCCCATGAAAGAGCATTACCCTGACGGTCAGTGATAGTAATAATAGTATTGTTGAAAGAAGCGTGAATGTGTGCAACACCTTCTGCTACCTGCTTCTTTACGCGCTTACGAGCACGAGCATTAGTGCTATGAGATGCTTTAACCATTTATATTAACCTCACTTACTTCTTGATAGCCTTGCGCGGACCCTTACGAGTACGAGCATTAGTCTTAGTACGCTGACCATTTACTGGTAAGCCTTTGCGATGACGAAGACCACGGTAACAACCAAGATCCATAAGACGCTTAATATTTAAGGTAATTTCACGACGAAGGTCACCTTCTACAGTGTATTTAGCAACCTGTTCACGTACTTTGTCTAATACAGATTCATCTAAATCTTTAAATTTAACGTCTTCTCTAATCTGAGCATCAGCACAAATCTTCTTGGCAGTTGTAGCGCCAATACCAAAAATGTACTGTAAAGCAATTACAGCATGCTTCTGATCAGGAACGTTAATACCAGCTATACGGGCCACTATAAACTCCTAATTTAAAAGTTATAAAAAATAGCCTCCGCAAAGCCCGTTAGGATACGCGGGGGCCGACTAGTGCACAATAAAAAACTGCAGTCACAGATTATACATGACATGCAGTCTTTTTGCAAACAAAAAATTTTGTAAGTTAAAATTAACCCTGACGCTGCTTATGCTTTGGGTCGTCACAGATTACTCTAACAACACCACCACGCTTGATAATCTTGCAGTGACGGCAAATCTTCTTAACTGAAGCACCAACTTTCATGACACACTCCTAATCGGACTAACGTCCATAGTTTAACAAATTTGCTTTCTCTAACACATCGCCATATTTAAACTTAGCCTTATGACTCTGGTACTGAGCGATAAAATCCATAGTAACAACTACGATAATCAGCAATGAGGTTCCACCAAAGTAGAACTGAACATTAAACCAATTCATGAGGAACTGCGGAACAAGACACACAAACACCATATAAAGAGAACCAGCAAGAGTTAATCTTGTCATGACTTTATCAATGTGTTTAGCAGTCTGCTCACCAGGTCTAATACCTGAAATTAATGCCCCACCCTTTCTTAAATTATCTGCTATCTCACGAGGATTAAACACCATCGCAGTATAGAAGAAACAGAAGAAAATAATTGCTACAGCATACAAAATTTCGTATAAAGGCTGACCCGGAGATAACAGCATGGAGATTTCCTGTATTGTATTAACTACAACACCACTGTTACCATCACCACTGCCAACCCAGGCAACGATCGTAGCTGGGAACATAATAATGCTTGAAGCAAAAATTGCTGGAATAACACCAGACATATTCAACTTCAAAGGTAAATGACTTGCAGGTGGCTCATAAATGCGATTACCGCTCTGTCTCCTAGCATAACTAATAGCTATTCGACGCTGACCAAGTTCAACAAACACAACGAATGTTGTTACAGCTACAACAACAGCCATGATGACTAATATACTCATCGGGTTCAAATCACCCTGACGTGACTGTTCAAAAGTTACACCGACTGCGCGAGGCAAACCGGCAACAATACCTGCAAAAATAAGCAGGGATATACCATTGCCTATACCACGCTCAGTAATCTGTTCACCGAGCCACATCAAGAATAATGTGCCTGTTGTCAAACTAACTGTCGCAACAACATAAAATTGAAAGCTAGGATTTTCAACAAGACCTGGCATCATCTTCGGTAAACCAAAGGCAATACCAAGTGCTTGCATCAGACCTAGAAGCAAAGTTCCCCAACGGGTATACTTCGTTAATGTTCGTCTGCCAGATTCTCCTTCCTTTTTTAATTCAGCTAAAGACGGAATCATAACCGACATCAGCTGAATAATAATGGAAGCAGAAATGTAAGGCATAATACCTAAGGCTAAAATGGACGCACGTTCTAATGCTCCACCGGAAAACATGTTAAACATTCCCATTACGTTACCGCTCTGGGAATTAAACATTTCACGAAGAACATCAGCATTAACACCAGGAACCGGAATATAAGAACCAAACCGGAAAATTAATAATCCGATAACAACGAAAATCAATCTCTGACTTAATTCATTATTTTCAGGTTTATTAGGCTGTCCTGGTTTTGCTACCATCTTACAATCCTTATTCTTCTACCTTACCACCGGCTGCTTCAATAGCTGCCTTAGCACCCTTAGTAACCTTAAGGCCCTTTACAACTACAGCTTTGTTTAAATTAGCTTCTTTAGAAAGAATAATCTTAACAGTATCAAACTTGTGTCCGATAATATCAGCTTTCTTCAATGACATTAAGTCAACTACTTCGCCTTCAACCTTGTTTAATTCGTTGAGAGGAACTTCAGTAGTAGTCTGAGCCATTCTTGAGAAGAAACCAAATTTAGGTAAGCGAATCTTAATTGGCATCTGACCGCCTTCAAATCCTGGTCTAGTACCGCCACTCTTACGAGCACCAGCACCTTTAACACCACGACGACAGGTCTTACCAACACCAGAACCCATACCACGACCTACACGAACCTTAGGCTTCTTTGAACCTGCAGCTGGGTGTAGAGAATCTAATGTCAATTTCTTTTCCATATTATTCTTCCACCTTCACCATGTAATACACAGTAGCAACCATACCACGAATCTGTGGATTATCAGGAAGAGTTACAGTGTGACCAATGTGACGAAGCTTAAGAGCACGTAAAGTAGCTACGTGATTAGGCTTACGGCCAATAGCACTCTTAATTTGGGTAACTTTAATAGTCTTCTCAGCCATTTTTTACTCCAAAATATCTTCAAGTGTTAAACCACGCTTAGCGCATACTTCTGCAGGTGATTTCATAGAATTCAGAGCTGCAACAGTTGCTCTTACGATGTTACCTGGGTTAGTTGAACCGTATGCCTTAGCCAACACGTTCTTAACACCAGCAACTTCCAATACAGCACGCATAGCACCGCCGGCAATGATACCGGTACCTTCAGAAGCAGGCTTCATGAATACAGTTGAGCCAGCGTGAGTACCCTTAACTTCGTGGAATAAAGTACCGTTATTAAGTTCAACCTTATTCTCATTGATGTTAGCTTTAGCCTGGTCCATAGCCTTGGCAATAGCAGCTGGAACTTCAGAAGCCTTACCGTAACCATAACCAACACGGCCATTACCGTCACCAACAACAGTTAAAGCTGTGAATGAGAAAATTCGACCACCCTTAACAACCTTTGCTACACGATTTACTGCAACTAATTTTTCCTGCAGTTCGTTAGTCTGAGTTTCATTTCTTGCCATTCTCATTCACCTTAGAACTTAAGACCAGCTTCACGTGCGCCGTCTGCTAAAGCAGCAACACGACCATGATACTGGAAACCTGAACGATCGAAAGAAACAGTAGTAACATCCTTAGCGAGAGCTCTTTCACCGATAACCTTACCGATTAACTTAGCAGCTTCAACGTTACCTGTATACTTAACCTGCTGTGCAAGTTCTTTTTCAAGAGTAGATGCACATACAACTACGTTACCGTCGTTGTTAATTACCTGAGCGTAAATATGACGCGGAGTACGAAAAACAACTAGGCGAGTAGCACCCAATTCATGCATCTTAGCACGAGCCTTTTTAGCTCTGCGAAGACGAGATAAATTCTTATCCATTGCTTATTCCTACTTCTTCTTAACTTCTTTGATATGTACGACTTCATCAGAATAACGTACACCCTTACCCTTGTATGGTTCAGGCTTACGATATGCACGAAGATTTGCAGCAACCTGACCAACCAGAGCTTTGTCAAAGCCCTTAACAACGATTTCAGTCTGAGAAGGAGTTTCAATAGTAATTCCTTCTGGAACTTCATAGTTAATTGGGTGTGAATAACCTAATTCAAGGTTAAGCACCTTGCCTTTAGCCTGAGCACGGTAACCTACACCGATGAGGGTAAGTTTGCGTTCAAAACCCTTTGAAAGGCCGTTAACCATGTTAGCAACGTTTGCACGGGCAGTTCCAGACTGAGCATTAGCTTCAGCAGAGTCGTCAACTGGAGCAAAAGTAACAGCACCGTCCTGAACCTTCACAGCAACTAAAGAATTGATCTTAGCGCTTAATGAAGCAGACTTGCCTTTAACAGTAATATTATTGCCATCAAGAGCAACTTCAACACCTGCAGGGATAACTACAGGAGATTTAGCAACACGAGACATTGTTTACTCCTTAAGCTACGTAGCAAATAACTTCACCACCGATACCCAGCTTGCGAGCAGCGCGGTCAGTCATAAGCCCTTTAGAGGTAGAAATTACAGCAATACCTAAACCGTTCTGAATCTTTGGAAGTTCAGAGCAGCTCTTGTAGATACGGAGACCAGGACGTGATACACGCTTGATCATTTCTACTACAGGCTTGCCTTGGAAATACTTAAGGCTGATTTCAAGAACTTTCTTTACATCGCCAGAAACAGTGTAATCAGAAACATAACCTTCTTTCTTGAGCAATTCAACAATAGCAATCTTCTGCTTTGAAGAAGGTAAACTAATCGTAACCTTACCGGAAGCCTGGCCGTTACGAATACGAGTTAATAAATCCGAAATTGGATCCTGCATACTCATAAGTCAATCTCCTAGAATTACCAGCTAGCCTTTTTGAGGCCAGGAATTTCGCCCTTCATCATGTGTTCACGAACCATGATACGAGACATACCAAACTTACGTAAAAAGCCATGTGGACGGCCAGTAATGCTGCAACGGTTACGCTGACGGCATGGGCTTGAATCACGTGGAAGTGACTGTAACTTAACTACAGCCGCAAATCTTTCTTCTTCAGTTGCGGTAACGCTAGAAATAATAGCCTTAAGTTCTTGACGCTTCTGAAAATACTTCTTAGCAAGGAGTTCGCGCTTCTTTTCGCGCATTAACATTGATGTTTTAGCCATTTATGATGTCCTTACTTGCGGAATGGGAAATTAAATGCTGAAAGAAGTGCTCTTGCTTCGTCATCAGTCTTTGCAGAAGTGGTGATTGTAATATCCAAACCACGGATTGCATCAACCTTATCGAAATCAATTTCTGGGAAAATGATCTGTTCACGAACACCCATTGAGTAATTACCACGACCGTCAAAAGACTTGGCATTAACACCACGGAAGTCACGGATACGAGGCATAGCGATGGAAATTAATCTTTCAAGGAATTCCCACATACGTTCGCCACGTAATGTAACCTTACAACCGATCGGATAGCCTTCACGAATCTTAAAGCCCGCTACGGATTTACGAACTTTAGTGATTAATGGCTTCTGGCCAGAAATAGCAGTTAAGTCCTTAACAGCATTTTCTAAAACCTTCTTATCAGCCACAGCTTCACCGACACCCATATTAAGGGTAATTTTTTCAATCCTAGGGACTTGCATGACAGTCTTGTAACCAAACTGTTCAGTTAAAGTCTTGATCACTTCTTGTCTATAAATATCATGCAGTTTCGCCATTGTAAACTCCAATTATTTAACAAGTTCATTATTAGACTTGAAGAATCTAACTTTCTTGTTATCCTCAAATCTGAAACCAACACGATCTGCCTTCTGAGTAGAAGGATTGTAGATCGCAACATTAGAAACATCGATAGGGGCAGGTTTAGTTACGATACCACCTTCGATACCATAGGCTGGATTTGGCTTAACATGTCTTTTGACTAAGTTAAGGCCTTCAACAATAACTTTATGTTCAGCAGTTAAAACTTTAACTACCTTACCAGTCTTGCCTTTATTCTTACCAGCTATAACAATTACTTCGTCATTAAGACGGATTTTGCTTGCCATATTATTTCGACCTCAATTAAAGCACTTCAGGAGCCAATGAAACAATCTTCATGAAACGTTCAGTACGTAATTCACGGGTAACCGGTCCAAAAATACGTGTTCCAATTGGCTGATACTGACCATTAAGAAGTACAGCAGCATTGCGGTCAAAACGAATGACAGAACCATCCTGACGGCGAACGCCTTTCTTAGTACGAACAACAACAGCGTTAACTACGTCACCTTTCTTAACCTTTCCGCGTGGAATTGCTTCCTTTACAGAAACTTTGATAACGTCACCAACATTGGCGTAACGACGATGTGAACCACCAAGAACCTTAATACACATTACACTACGAGCGCCTGAGTTATCAGCGACATCTAGCATACTCTGCATCTGGATCATGATTATGCTCCGTTATAAATTAAATTAAAAACAAAATTACATTTCATTCTTATGAAATGGTGCGTTATAGTAACATAAAAATTAAAAAAGATTAAGGATTTTTTTTGATCTAAATTCAATTATTTTTCTTTACTAAGAAAACACATGCACATAAATGAAGAAAGCTATGACTTTCGTTATTCAATAAATCATCTATCGAAACTTACCAAATCATATGCTTATAACAAAAAAAGGAAGGGCTATGCCCTTCCTTTTTAATTAAGTTAATTACCTAACGCAATTAGTTTGATTCAACAACACGAACTAAAGTCCAGGAGATTGTCTTTGAAATAGGACGACATTCCTTGATTTCAACGATATCACCTTCTTTAGCCAGGTTGTTTTCATCCTGAACATGAAGCTTGGTAGTACGCTTAACGATCTTACCATAAATAGGGTGCTTAACTTTGCGTTCGATAGCAACAACAATAGCTTTGTCCATCTTGTCACTAACTACACGGCCCTGCTTTAAACGATTAACTTCGCTCATTACTCACCATCCTTCTTTGAAGATTTCTGTGCCAATACAAACTTAACACGAGCGATATCACGACGGGTCTTCTTAAGTTCAGAAGTGTCCTTAGTAGCACCAGTCTTTAATGAAAGCTTTAAGCCAAACTGCTTACGCATTAGGTCAGCTAATGTAGTGTTGAGTTCTTCAACACTCTTTTCATTGAGTTCTTTTGCAAACATTATAATACCGCCTTAGATACAAAAGTAGTCTGAACAGAGAGTTTTGCAGCAGCAAGTTCAAATGCATGACGAGCTAAATCTTCAGGGATTCCGCCAAGTTCGAAAAGAACCTTACCTGGCTGAATTGGACATACCCAATATTCTACACTACCCTTACCTTTACCCATACGAACACCGAGAGCCTTTTCAGTAATTGGCTTATCAGGGAATACACGGATAAAGATTTGACCCTTACGCTGAATAGCACGAGTGAAAGCACGACGTGCAGCTTCGATTTCACGTGCAGTAATCTGACCACGTGTAACAGCCTTAAGACCAAAATCACCGAATGCAACAGTACCACCAGCAAAGGCAAGACCACGGTTACGGCTCTTCTGAGTCTTACGGTATTTAGTACGCTTTGGTTGTAACATTATCGTTCTCCTTACTTAGCAGCCTGATTTCTAGCGTTTGAACGCTTGTTGAAATTCTTTGAAGGCTTCTTTTCTGGCTGAGCTTCAACTTCAAGTGGTAAACCACCTAAAATTTCACCCTTGAAAATCCATACCTTAACACCAATCACACCATAGGTAGTGTTAGCTTCAGATACAGAGTAATCAATGTCAGCACGAAGTGTATGTAATGGAACACGACCTTCACGAAGCCATTCAGAACGAGCGATTTCAGCACCGCCTAAACGACCACTAGCTTCGACCTTGATACCCTTAGCACCAGCCTTCATAGCAAGCTGAATAGCTTTCTTCATTGCCTTACGGAACATTACACGATGTTCTAACTGAGCAGCAATGTTGTCAGCAACGAGCTTGGCATCTAATTCAGGAGTTCTAACTTCCATAACCTTTACAGAAGCAGCAACACCGGCAATCTTAGAAACCTGAGCACGGATCATTTCGAGGTTTGCACCCTTTTCACCGTAAACAGCCTTTGGCTTGCTGGTATAGATGGTAACAGTGATGCTCTTTGCAGGTCTGTCGATAACAATACGTGATACAGAAGCGTTCTTTAATTCCTTTGAAATAAAATCACGAACCTGATAGTCACAATATAAGTTATCAGCAAAATCAGCAGTGTTAGCATACCAAGTTGAATTAAACTGCTTAGTGATACCTAAGCGAATACCATTTGGATTAACTTTCTGGCCCATTGCTTACTCCTTACGCCTTAGCTGCCACAACAACAGTGATGTGGGAGGTACGCTTGGTGATACGGTCAGCACGACCTTTAGCACGAGCGCGGATACGCTTGAGTGAAGGACCTTCGTCAACCATAATCTGTGAAACATACAATGAATCAACATCTAAGCCAACGTTGTTTTCAGCGTTAGCCATTGCTGATTTCAAAACCTTTAAAATAATAGCTGCGGCCTTTCTTGGGCTAAACTGTAAAGTATATACAGCCTGAGCCGCAGGCAATCCGCGTACTTGGTCAGCTACTAAGCGTGCTTTTTGAGCTGAAGTACGGGCATTCTTATGTATAGCGATAGCTTCCATTTAATTACTCCTTACTTACCTGCTTTATCAGCAGCGTGACCCTTGAAAGTACGAGTAGGTGCAAATTCACCTAACTTGTGACCAAGCATTTCGTCAGAAATGTATACAGGTACATGCTGACGACCATTATGGACAGCGATGGTCATCCCGATCATACTAGGGATAATTATAGAACGACGAGACCAAGTCTTAATTGGTTTCTTGTCATTGCTTTCCACCGCTTTCTCTACCTTCTGCAGCAAGTGTTGGTCAATAAAAGGACCTTTCTTGAGCGAACGTGGCATGGTAATACCTCTTATCTAAAATTATTTATCACGACGACGAACGATGTACTTATCAGTACGCTTATTCTTACGGGTCTTATAGCCCTTACATAAAGTACCCCAAGGTGATCTTGGCTGAATACCCTTGTTACGACCTTCACCACCACCATGTGGATGGTCAATTGGGTTCATTGACATACCACGAACGGTAGGACGAATACCTAACCAACGCTTAGCACCAGCTTTACCTAACTGACGAAGCATATGTTCTGAGTTACCAACTTCACCGATAGTAGCACGACCATCTGCAAGAACGCGACGCATTTCACCAGAACGCATACGTAAAGTAACATAGTCACCTTCACGAGCAAGAATCTGGCAGTATGCACCAGCTGAACGGGCAAACTGAGCACCCTTACCTGGGTACAATTCAACTGAGTGAACGTTAGTACCAACTGGGATATTACGTAATGGAAGAGCATTACCTACTTTAATTGAAGCATGAGCACCTGATTCAACAACATCGCCAGCCTTTAATCCCTTTGGTGCGAGAATATAGCTACGAACACCATCAGCATAGCAAATTAAAGCAATATGTGAACTACGGTTTGGATCGTATTCAATACGTTCAACTTTAGCAGGAATACCATCCTTAACACGCTTAAAGTCAATGATACGATAACGCTGCTTATGACCACCACCGATATGACGGGTAGTGATACGACCATAGTTATTGCGACCACCGGTCTTACGCTTTTCTTCAACTAAACCAGCAAATGGAGCACCCTTGTAAAGGTCAGGAGTCACAATCTTAACTACATGACGACGACCTGGAGATGTTGGTTTGCAATTAACAATTGCCATTTTTCTTACTCCTATTGTGCCTGATTATTTCCAAAATCAACAGTCTGACCAGGCATTAAAGTTACATAAGCCTTTTTCCAGTCCTGACGACGACCTAAACGCTGACCAGTACGCTTAACCTTACCCTGACAGTTAAGGGTATTAACACTCTTAACCTTTACAGAGAAGATCTGTTCAAATGCTTCTTTGATTTCGTACTTGTTAGCATCACGTACAACAGCTACAGAAACAACATTGTACACTTTATTGAGAGCAACAGTCTTTTCAGTAAATACTGGGCTCTTAATGATATTGTAAAGACGAGACTTAATCATTATGCTAATAACTCCTCAATCTTTTTAACTGCAGCAGAAGTTACTAAAACCTTCTCGTGAGAGATAAGGCTTACAGGATTAAAACCAGCACCCTGTACGCTGCATACATCAACCTTATACAGGTTGCGAGCAGAAAGAGCTAATTTTTCTTCAAAATCTGGAGTTACGATTAAAACATCTTTAAGAGCTAATTCGTTAAGTTTGCTTACCAGAGCCTTGGTCTTGATTTCTTCAACACCGAAATTCTCAACAACAACTAAACGATCCTGACGAACTAATTCGCTGAGAATGCTACGAATAGCTACACGATACATCTTACGGTTAACTTTCTGTTCCCAGTTCTGTGGCTGAGCAGCAAAAACCTTAGCACCGCCTCTCCATAATGGAGAACGGATAGAACCGGCACGTGCTCTACCAGTACCCTTCTGACGGAATGGTTTCTTACCGCCACCAGATACTTCTGAGCGAGTTAACTGAGCCTTTGAACCCTGACGAGCAAAGTTCATGTAAGCAACTACAACCTGATGAACAAGCGCTTCGTTGTATTCACGACCGAAGGTTGTTTCAGAAACCTGAAGTGGGCTAGAGCCTACCATCTTTAATTCCATGACTATCCCCTCGCTTACGCTTTAACACTTGGCTTAACAACAACAGTACCGTTGATTGCACCTGGAACAGCACCCTTAACTAAGAGAGCCTTACGTTCAGCATCAACACGTACAACCTCAAGAGCCTGTACAGTAACTTGAACATTACCAAGATGACCGCACATACGCTTACCCTTGAATACACGACCTGGAGTCTGGTTCTGACCAGTTGAACCTGGTACACGATGAGAACGTGAATTACCGTGAGTCATGTCCTGAGTACGGAAGTTCCAACGCTTTACTGAACCAGCAAAACCTTTACCTTTAGAGGTACCAGTTACATCAACCTTCTTAACATCGTTGAATAACTCAACTTTAACTTCTGAACCTACAGAATAGTTAGCAATATCAGCGTCATCAAGACGGAATTCCCATAAGCCACGGCCTGCTTCAACACCAGCCTTTGCAAAGTGACCGGCTTCAGGCTTGTTTAAACGACTAGCCTTTACAGAACCAGTAGTAACCTGAATAGCAGTGTAACCGTCAGTATCTTTAGTCTTAATCTGAGTTACGCGATTTGCTTCAACTTCAATAACAGTCACAGGAATTGACTTGCCATCTTGTTCGAAGATACGAGTCATACCAACCTTGCGACCAATTACGCCAATTGACATTATTTATCCCCTCATTAACCCAAGCTAATCTGAACATCAACACCAGCAGCTAAGTCTAAACGCATTAATGCGTCAACAGTCTTGTCAGTGTGTTCAACGATATCCACAAGACGCTTGTGGGTGCGAATTTCGTACTGATCACGCGCATCTTTATTTACGTGTGGAGAAATCAGTACAGTAAAACGTTCCTTACGGGTAGGAAGTGGAATTGGACCACGCACCTGTGCACCTGAACGTTTTGCAGTTTCAACAATTTCCGCAGTAGACTTGTCGATTAATCTATGATCGAAAGCCTTTAAGCGAATACGAATTCTTTGGTTTGGCATATTACCAGAGCTCCAAATGGAAAAAGAACAAAAAAGACAAACCCGCCGTCTCGCTTATTCTTTCTTTAAAAAATCAAGAAGTCGGCAAGAGGAGATTAGTCCGAAACAAATCCCTAAATATCTTAGGGGGTAAATGCTATAAGAGCATTGCTCGTTGCAGAGCTAGTTTATTATAGTCATTTTTTGGACAATAGCAACTATTTTTGTGATCTTTTTTTAATTTTCGAATAATTGCTAGTTAAACATTAAATCTTAATTTTTTACCATGCCGTTCCCTGGTTATCCATTCCTGTCCAACGTACCTCATGTCAGGAGTCATTGTATATTGCATAGATAATATACTCCGTTCTATATCTGTAGGCCCTCCCACCGTATATTTTTATAAAAAAAGAAAAGGATGGCTAACACCATCCTTTCCACAATTACCTGCAAACCAGTGCTTCAGATTATTATGAGCGGTCAGACAGAACGTTATTCATAAAATCTATTGCTGACTTAATCTGTTCAAGTGATACACCACCTTTGGCACATCTCTTTTTAAGAATTGATTCAATGGTAAGAATAGGATACACATCATCTTCCACTTTTTCGCAGAACTGTTTGAATTCAGAAACCTGAAGATCTTCTAAAGGCTTCCCTGACTTAATTGCATAAACAACAGTCTCTCCGACAATATGATGAGCTTCTCTGAACGGAATTCCTTTTGATACCAGATAATCGGCTAACTCAGTTGCATTAGAGTATCCTCCTTTTGCTGCACTGAGTGTTTTCTCCTTATTAACTTTAATATCTTCAAAAACAAGGCATGCCATATCTAAACAGTCATGCCAGGTATCAAGGGCATCAAAAAGACCTTCCTTGTCTTCCTGCATATCCTTGTTATACGCAAGAGGAAGACCTTTTAATGTAGCAAGCATTCCCATCAGGGAACCGAACACCCTGCCGCTCTTACCTCTGATAAGTTCACAGGCATCAGGATTCTTCTTCTGAGGCATCAGTGAGGAGCCACTTGTAACCTTATCGGAAAGTTCGAAAAATGCTGATTCACCGCTGTTATAGAATATAATGTCTTCCGCCATTCTCGAAAGATGTACCATGGAAATTGAGGCGCAACTTAACAGTTCAAGTACATGATCTCTATCTGAAACGCTGTCAAGACTGTTTCTGGTTGCTCTAGCAAAGCCCAAATCTCCGGCAAGAATTTCACGGTCAATCGGATATGCAGTCCCGGCAAGGGCGGCACTTCCGAGTGGGCAGGTATCCATCATTTTCTGACAATTTGTTAATCTGTGATAATCCCTGTCAAACATTTCCACATAGGCCATGGCCCAATGACCGAATGTTACAGGCTGAGCTCTCTGAAGATGGGTATAACCTGGAATAACTGTATCAAAATGATTACCGGCAAAACCAACCAGCACCTTTTCAAGACCTGTAATAGACTGAAGAAGAATCTTTACCTGTGCTTTGCACCATAATTTAAGATCTGTGGCAACCTGGTCATTTCTACTGCGTCCGGTATGCAGTTTTTTACCTAAATCCCCTACTTTATCGATAAGCTTTGACTCTACATATGAATGGATATCTTCAAAGCCAGCATTGGCAATTGAATGCGGGTCCTTATTCACTTCAGCAAGGAGTTCCTGCAATGCAGCCAGCAGTCTAGTTAATTCATCATTGGTAATAATACCAACAGAAGCGATTGCCTTGGCCCAGCCTATAGAACCTTCAATGTCTTCCTTTGCCATACGGTAATCAAATACCAATGAATCATTAAATGATTTAAATCTTGCGTCTGCTTCCTGTGTAAAGCGACCACCCCATAAAGCCATAATTATTTCCCTATATCAAAATACAAAGTAACTTTGCAAACGTCGGAATATGCATCGACCTGCATATTTTTTGTTCATGCACTTATCCGGCTCGAAGCAAATACCAAAACCGACTTAAAACTGTGTGAATTTTATCATGTTATGTTTAATAAATGTAGCTTCGACACCAAGTTAATTATCATCTTTCGAAAAACAAATATATCAGACATCCTCCGTGATACAGTTATAAAACACTTCATAATAACAATAGATGCAACATATTCTAGGTTGCATAAAAAAACCCGGATTGCTCCGGGTTTTTTATATTTATCAGAACAGTATTAACTATTTGTTCTTGTTAGCCGCATTAATAGCACGGATACGTGCAGGAAGTGAGTAAAGCTTGATAAAGCCTTCTGCATCAGCCTGATTGTATACTTCATCTTCACCGAATGTACAGAAATCAACGTTGAACAGACTGTGATCAGACTTCTTCTGAATAGCAGTTACAGAACCCTTGTAAAGCTTAAGAACTACTTCACCGCTGCATACTTCAGCAATATTGTTAGCAGAAGCTAAAATAGCGTCGCAGAGAGGAGTGAACCAACGACCGTCATATACCAGCTGGGCAAAATCTTCTCCAAGCTTGGCCTTGTATGATCTTAAGCTCTTATCAAGTACGAGTTCGTCAATTGCACGAAGAGCAGCCATCATTACTGTTCCGCCTGGGGTTTCATAACAACCGCGTGACTTCATACCAACGAGTCTGTTTTCAGTGATATCTACACGGCCTACACCATGACGTGCAGCAATGTCATTTAATGTAGCAAGACAGTTATAGGCTGACATTTCCTTACCGTTAACTGCTACAATTTCACCCTTCTCAATCTTAACAGAAACCTCCTCCGGAGTGTTAGGAGCATCTTCAGGCTTGGTAGTCCAGGTCCAAACAGCATCTGTAGCCTTGTTCCAGGTATCCTCAAGTTCGCCGCCTTCAGTAGAGATATGCCATGCATTAGCATCACGGCTGTAGATCTTCTTAAGAGTAGCCTTACATGGAATGTTGCGTACGCTTAAGTAATTTAATAATTCTTCGCGTGAGCGCATTGTCCAGATACGCCATGGAGCAATAACCTTTAACTGTGGAGCAAGTGCAGCTACAGCACTTTCAAATCTAACCTGATCATTACCCTTACCGGTGCAGCCGTGGGCAATTGCATCAGCGCCTTCAGCAAGTGCTACTTCAACAAGAGCCTTGGCAATTACAGGGCGAGCCATTGAAGTACCTAAAAGGTAGGTACCTTCGTAAATAGCACCGGTCTTGATTGTTGAATATACATAATTCTTAACGAATTCTTCCTTAAGATCCTTAACAATGCACTTTGATGCACCAGAAGCCTTTGCCTTATCTTCAACACCTACGAGATCATCGGCTTCCTGACCCACGTCAGCAACGAAGCAGATAACTTCGCAGTTATCATAATTTTCTTTTAACCAAGGTACAATTGCAGAGGTGTCCAAACCACCTGAATAAGCTAAAACTACTTTCTTAATAGCCATTTAATACTACTCCTGATTTAACAAAGTACTAAGAACTGCCATATGAGCGTGCATACGATTTTCACCCTCATCATAAATCAATGAACAAGGTCCATCCATAACTTCTGAAGTTATTTCATATTCTCTATGTGCCGGCTGGCAGTGAAGAACATGCTTGATCCCTGTTTTGTCAAGTAACTGCTGGTTAATCTGGTAAGGCATAAATCTGCTCTTCACCATATCCAGCGGAGTGTCGTCGCCCATTGATACCCATGTATCGGTATACGCAACATCAAAACCGATGATTTCATCCACATTATCGGTTACTCTGAGATGAGCACCTGTGCTCTTGGCCACCTCACAGGCTGCTTCATAAACCTGAACATCCGGACCGCTTCCCTTCGGACATACACAGGTCACATCAGTGCCGAGTTTTGCACCGGCAATCAACAGGGAATTTGTAACATTGTTGCCGTCTCCGAGATAGGCAAGCTTCACCTTTGACAAATCACTGTAATGTTCTCTGATAGTCTGGAAATCGGCAATAGCCTGACACGGATGATACAGGTCACAAAGAGCATTTACAACAGGAACTGAACCGTATTTTACCAGTTCCTGCAGAGTGCTGTGTAAAAATACACGGGCAACAATACCGTTTACCCAGCGTGACATATTGCAAGCGTAATCCTTAACGGATTCTCTATGACCAAATTCACCATTTTTCTGGTCGAGATAGATGCTATGACCACCTAATCTGTACATACCGGCTTCAAAAGTCACTCTAGTGCGTAATGAAGGCTTTTCAAATAATGTAACAACTGTCTTTCCGGCCAGATTTGTTGCATACTTGGCTGGATTTTCCTTCATGTCTTTAGCAAGTTCAAGCACTTTTAAATATTCATCAGTGCTGAACTCAAAACCTGTCAATAAATGACGCATAAAATCTCCTAAAAATTATTCTGGAAGCACTTTTGTACCAATTGCTTCACCGGCAAGTAATGCGTTAATCTTATCAGGATAACGCCAGCTGGCTACACTCAGTGGTTTATTCAGTGCTTTTGCCGCTTTTAATGCAGCTTTAACTTTAACTTCCATTCCGCCGGTTATGGTTCCGTCAGCTACAAGTTCGGCAGCCTTAACCTCTGTCATAACAGGGATTAACTTACCATCCTTATCTAAAATTCCGTCTACATCGGAAAGAAGTGCCAGATCAGCATTAAGTGAAATGGCCAGAGCCACGGCAGCCTGGTCGGCATTAACATTCATCAGCTTTCCATCGTCTGTAATACCGATAGAGCTTATTGTCGGCATATACCCGGCCTCAAGCAAAACCTGAAGAAGTTTTGGCGAGCCGATTGTGGCGCTTCCTACTGCTCCAAGCTCCTCATTAAGCTGAGTAACTTTAGTAATTGAACCGTCTGTGAGACACAAACCGACAGCATCAACGCCCATGGCCTTGGCTTTTGCCAGCATGAGCTTATTTGCTGTACCGGCCAGTGCACCGGTGATGTATGGAATCTGGTTAAAAGGAGTTACACGAAGACCATTCTTCTTTTCAGACTTCATTCCAAGCCCTTTAAGTAAATCATCAACCAAACAACCACCGCCATGAACTAATACAATAGGTCTTTTATGATCTTTAAGATAAGATGTCAAACCTTCATATAACGCAGTGAGAGCCTGGTCATTTTCTATCAATGCGCCACCAAGTTTAATAATTAAAACATTGTCCAACATACATCATCCCCTAATCAGAATTATAAAAGACCGGCTGTAGGTTCAAAGCCGAAACGGATATTTATACACTGCATGGTGTGAGCAGCTGCCCCCTTCTGCAGGTTATCAATTGCAGAGCAGACAATTAAAGTATTGCCTTCACGCTGATAATGAATATCACAGAACGGAGTAAATTCAACATCCTTCACCGCAGGCCAGTGATCAACGATGCGTACGATGTTCTGTCCGGCATACTTCTGCTTGTAGGCATTTTCAATCATTTCATCAGTAACGCCGTCTTTAAGCTGAACGTAAATTGTTGCCAGAATACCTCTCTTAAAATTACCGAGATGAGGCTGGAATAAAACCTTCTGTCCGAGGTGGTAACTGATTTCCGGACGATGTCTGTGCTTAAACACCCCGTAAGCATTCAAGCTTACTTCACAGAAGCTGTTGGTCAGTGATGCTTTTCTGCCTGAACCGGTAACACCAGAAACCGCATTGATAATAGGCATTGTACCTTCAGCAATCAGATTGTTGGCAGCCAGAGGTTTTAAGGCTGAAAGTGAGGCTGTAGGATAGCATCCTGCAACTGCAATAAGGTTTGTCTTCTTTATTTCCTCAGCATTCCATTCAGCAAGACCGTATACAGCCTGCTCAAGATACTTAAGGTTTTCATGTTCAAAACCGTAATACTCAGGATAAAAAGCAGGATCATTTACACGATAGGCTCCGGAAAGGTCAAATACCTTACAACCTGCATCAACAAGTTCAGGAGCTAATCTCATACTTACTACATGAGCTGTTGCCAGACATACGATATCACACTTCTTAACCTCATTTAAAGCTTCTGCAGTAAGAGGCTGTAATGGTAAATCAACATATGAATGAAGGCGCGGATAAAGACTGCTTAATAACTTTCCGGCATCGGCACTGCCTTCGGATACATATAAACCGCCAATCTGGAGATTCGGATGTTTAGCAACAATCAAAGACAAGTCAGCACCTGCATAACCGCTGGCACCAATAATAGCTACATTAAGCATTCTGTTACATTCCTTAATTCAATATACAAATTTATTGCATGTATCGGAGCATCAAAATCCTCTGACATCCACGCAACCGGCATATTAGCACATCTGTTTTACAAATTACATTCTGCACGTATTATACGCAAAAAATAATCAACTGTGCATATTATTACATATTTATGCAGTTTTTGTGCATAAATATTTAAAAATATCCAAAATTTTCTAAAATCATTGAAAGAAATAATGTTTTTTCAGACTTCAATTATCCAAAAGACAATGTGGTATGTGCATTGAACCATACAATGTCACTATACGATAATAAAAATGCCTGACATCTTATCTGCACAATATCAGGCATTAATCCTAAAATGACATGCAATATGCTATTCAATGCAGTAGTGTTCAACAATACTGCGCATTATCTTCTGTGCCGGCTCTATTTCACTTATATTCAGGTACTCATCAGGCTGATGCGCCATATCTATACTGCCAGGACCGAGAACTACCGTTTCACTTAATTCCTGATAATATGTAGCTTCAGTTGCATAATTAACTGCTACCGCCTTCTTGCCCGTAACCTCTTCAAGATATTTTACTGTGTCAGCGGATATTTTTCCGCCAAAAGGTTCTGTCGGCTCATATGGAACAAAAAGATCAATATTATCCGGATACCTGCTGAGTACCGGTTCTAAAACCTCTCTGGTTAATGCCATCATCTCGTTTACCCCGTGTCCCGGTATCGGCCTTATATCAAATAGCAATTCACAGCTTTCGCATATTCTGTTAGGAGCATCACCTCCTGCAATCTTGCCTATATTACTGGTAGGATACGGAATCACAAATAAATCCTCACGGTAGCGTCTTTTAAGCTCTTCCTCAAGTACTATAAGTTCACGTACAACCTCATGCATAATCTTAATAGCGTTAATCCCGGCATCAGGGTTGGAACTATGCCCCCCTTTACCTCTAACCCTTACCCCCTGAACAAGATGCCCCTTATGCATAATAACCGGCACCATTGAGGTTGGTTCACCTATGATCATCAGGTCAGGATGCTCACCGAACTGTTCTCCGAGGCAGATGGCTCCACCCATGTTGGTTTCTTCATCCCCAGTAGCGACAACATATAAAGGTTTCTTTAATTTAGTAAGATCCGTATGCTCTAATGCATCGTAAATAAAGGCAAAAAAGCCTTTCATATCGATAACACCCAGGCCATAGAATCTGTCATTGCGTTCTGTAAGTTCAAATGGATTACTAGACCATTTTTCCCTATCACACGGAACTGTATCAGTATGTCCACACAGGGCTACACCGCCTTCTCCATTACCTATTTTGGCAATGAGATTAAATTTATTCCTGGCATTTTTAACAGGGAGCTTTCTGGTAGTAAATCCTTTACCGCTTAAATATGTATCCAGAAAATCAATCACTTTCTCATTGGAAATGTCCTGTTCAGGTATCTCTGAACTGATGGAATTAATTGAAATTAACTTTTTATAAAAATCGATAAAACCTTGATCCATGATCACCCCGCAGACACTGTTACTCATATTCAGAAATCTCCATAAGCATGATATTCTTCACTGAGACTCTTTCTTAACCAACAAATATAAGTTTTTTCAAATATTATTACAACAAAAAAAGGACCCACTTACGTGAGTCCTTTGAAAAGGTATTAGCTATAATTTATTGTTATTTCTAGGTATTGCTCCTTCTATTGACGTGCAGTTTCAAGAAGAATCAGATCACCAGTACCTGCAATACTTACAGAACCTCCTGATACAGTACCAGAATTTCCGCTGTATGCATCCACAACAGTATCACCGTCGCTGAAGCAGTCACCAACGTTTACGGATGAGGCAGAGCCTACATGTATTACTACTGCATTTTCGTAATCGCCGTCAGTGTACTTACGACATAATGAACCGTCAGATGTTGCAGTCTGCTTACCGGCACCGACAGCTGGGTTACGGAATCTGAACTGACCTACCTTCTGCCAGTGAGCAAGGGTCTCATTTGATGAGAACGAGGTGCTCAGAGTATCAACATTTGCAGCCCATTCGGCCTGATTATCGATATCTGAAGGGAAGATCATATCAGAACGGGTTCCATGTTCTGCATCATTTGCTGAACCGCCGTTATCGTTAGGACGACCGGTTTCATCACCGTAGTACACCTGAACTCCGCCTGGTAACAGTACCAGCATAGTGCCGAGATTCTTCATATCGCTAGGACGACATAATGAAGTATCATGAGATGAAACATAGGTTAAGGCATTAAGCTTAGGAGAACCTGAACCTAATCCATAATTTTGAGCGTAAGTATCCCAGCTACTCATAGTAGGAACTGAACACACTCCATTAGCCTCTCTGTTGAATGTGAAATTAATCATGGAATCAAAGCCACCGGCAGAACCGTAACCGCTTCCATCGGTAGGATCAGTACCGAAGCCCCAGCTTTCACCGGTCATCCAGAAGTTATCGGTCCATGAAGCAGCAGGATCATCACCATTAGCATGCGCCTGTCTCCACTTCTGCAAAGCCTCCTGTGAATATTCCTTAAGAAGTTTCCATGTTGGCTTGGTTACATGTTTAGCTGTATCACAGCGGAAACCGTCGATACCGAATTCCTCAACCCATGAAGCCAGCCAGTGAGCCTGGAATTCAGCTACAGACATATTGCCGGAGCGATACTGCTTAGCAGCTGGAATATCATGAGCTGCATCATCCTTTGACCACTTCTGAGTAAGGAAGGTAGGAACACCGACGCTAGGTGAATGAGGGTTAGAGTTCTTAAAGTCCGGCAGGAAGGATACACATGCGTCTAAACCGTCACCGGCTCCGCACTGATCACCATAGCCTCCGAAAATAAGCCAGCTTGAACCCCACCATTTGTCCCAGGCAGTGTTTTTGCTTTCATCAATAGGTTTGTTATGGAAACTCTGACCATTACCAGGAGTCCATTCTTCACATGCCCCCTTGCCATCAGAACGCACACCGAAGCCATAGTCACACATGTCCTTCAATGTAGCATAACCTGAATGATTCATTACAATATCAAGAACCACACGAATACCGCGTTTATGAGCTTCAGTTACGAAAGTTCTGAATTCATCAACAGTACCCATATTGGCATCCAGAGCTGTGAAGTCTAATGCATAATATCCGTGATATGCATAATGCTGGAAATTACCAGCCTTACCGCCACCGGTCCAGCCATGAGACTGTTCATAAGGTGCGGTAATCCAGATTGCATTCATACCTAATGACTTGATGTAGTCAAGTCTTTCAGTCATACCCTTGATATCACCGCCGTGGAAGGTGGCTGCACTATGTCCGGCAGCATCAGTCTTAGGACGTCCGTAGCTGTTATCGTTAGAGGTATCACCGTTTTCGAAACGGTCAGTCATTACGAAGTAGATAAGAACGTTATCCCAGGAGAACTTAACTTCTGAAGGAGGTGCTATCACCTTTTTCTTCTTCGAAATAGTGTAGGTGGACTTAACGTTACCATAGGCAATAACCAGCTGAGCAGTCTTTGGTTCCTCACCGGCAGCGGTATCAGCAGCTACGATCTTTTCACCGATACGGAATACTTCGCCGTTCTTAAAGGTTCCTTCAACCCCGTCAATGGTATATGTACCGGTAGTATTGGCATCAACACCTTCACCCTTGATAAAGAATGCAATATCCTTGTACTTTGACTTCGGATTTTCATCATTTTCAATGATGGAAATGGTTGCACCGTCTGCAAGAACTGAACCGTCAAGTTCAGCATAGGTACCTGTTGTAAGAACTTCAGGGGTCATACCGCAACTTTCAGCTGAAACGAATTCCTTCTTTGCAAAATCAAAGCATGGAGCAGCAGAAGTATAGGTTACACCTGGCTGCTGAGCCCCAGGATACTGGTTACCACCCTGATCTGAGAAGATAGCTGAAGCAGAACTTACAGAAGTTGCAGGTGTGTACGCATAGAATGTTTCAGAACAACCATCAACCTTGCTCATTGCAGCACCAGGCCATGTTCCACCACTGTAGTTGTTCTTGTCATCGTACAGCCAGATATAAGGATTGGTAAAGCCATCATACTTCAGAATTACTGAGTTTTCAGGAGCCTTACAATCACTTGGTTCAGGAATAGTCTTGTATTCACCGGTGCTTTCACCCCATTCAGATGGAGGAGGAACAACACATGATGAACCTGAGCAGGCAGGAATATCTACAGTAATTGTCTTTGAACCTGTTCTCGCGCCATTTTCACTTGTTGCAGTAACTTCAAGAGTGAATGTCTTGGCAGTAGTCCCCTTCTTAACTGTGAATGACTTGGTAGTTTCATTATATTCAGTTGTAGATGCTGAACCGGTTGATGGCTTCCAGGTATATTTAACGTCGTTAAAGCCTGTTTCCACAGTTGCAGTTACAGTAACACTATCTTCAGCATCATCGGAGGTATAACCGAGATTCAGGGTGATAGGCTCATCTGGTGTGCAGCCTTCTGCAGGTACACATACCTGAACATCTTCAAAATGACACTGCTTATCAGATGTAGACGCTGAAGAAGTTCCCTGAAGCTTACCTACTGATGCCAAAGGAACGGTTATAAGATCAAAATCTTCCTTTTCATGAGAAGTAGAAGGATCCTTTGAATATTCTTTTGAGGCATTATCAACAAGTACAGGATCCCATGGTACGGCATCCATAATAGATGTACCGAAGGTTGAGAAGAACATAACTCCAATACCATGGTTTTCAAGGTAGTTCTTGTCTATCCCCATAGATGCCAATGGAATTGTCACCTGATATAAATGACCACTGGCATCGTTACTAGCCTTAAGGTCTGTATATGTTTCAGTCTTCCAGGCATCTCCGTCATGTTTATAATTATCGGCAATACCCATATACTTAGCACTAACAGTACCTTCAATACCGCCAGAACGAGTAATACCAGCCTCATCAAATCCAATACAGTAGTCAGCGTCATAGCTGAACAAACCTTCATCGTTAGTCAAGAATATACTTGGTTTACCAATTGTTGTTCTTGGATGGAACATTACAAGGGTATCAATACCTGCCTTAATTGAGTAAGATTCATCCTTTGACTTAACCCAAGGCACAGCATCTGAACTTGAAGCAACCATTGAACCATCACCGGCCTTTCTCTTTCCAGTGTTGATGGCTATTCCCATAGGCAAGAACTGGTCATTGGTATAATCAAAATCACCTCCAGTTTCCTTATTCTCTAAGTTAGGGAATTCAGCCATGAGATAGAGGTTGTTATCGTCCCATGCCGCATAAATTGCATATATATCGGTAGCCTTTTCGTGGTATCCATAGTATGCACGTGGGTCATCATTAGCGGCGGACTGTGCTACAAGCATTTCAGAGGTCCAATCGCTCATTGAAGAAATGGTCTTATTGACACCGACCTTTCCACCAGGATTAGTTGCATGATAATCATCGGAAATAGCTCCGGAGACTACTACATCATCACCTGTACAAATCTCTTTCTGTTCAGTTGTACATACTTCAGCACACTGAATTACAGATGAACCGTTGCAGTACGGATCACTTTCAGGACAGATACGACCATCTGGTCCTGGAGCAATATTGACAGTTGCAGTTTTTTCATTCTTAAGATCACCGTCTGAAACAGTCAATGTAACGGTGTATTTACCGGAAGTTGCATATTCATGTGACGGATTCTCGTCTGTAGAAGTCTTACCATCACCAAAGTCCCAGCTGTAGGTTAATTCATCACCATCTGGGTCAGATGAGTTATTAGTAAATTTAACTGTTTTTCCATCGGCTTTCGAAGTAAATGATGCTACAGGAGGATTATTACTGCCGATATTAAATTCCTTTGAGAAGGTATCAGAATCCTGACCGTCACTTACAGTCAGTTCTACAGTGTATTTGCCATTGCTTTCATATGTATGTGATGGATTCTTATCTGTAGAAGTATTACCATCACCGAAATTCCAGCTATAGGTTAATTCATCGCCATCAGCATCAGTTGATTTATCAGTGAACTTAACTGTTTTTCCGTCTACTTCTGAAATGTATGAAGCTACAGGAGCATTATTTGATAATGAAACATTTCTAGAATAGGAATCAGTAGCTTTTTTAGCATCGGTTACAGTCAGGACTACTGTATATTCGCCCTTGACTTCATACGTATGTGATGGATTCTTATCAGTAGAGGTATTACCGTCACCGAAATCCCAGCTGTAGGTTAATTCATCGCCGTCAGCATCTGTTGATTCATTGGTAAACTTAACTGTGTTACCATCTACTTTAGAAGTAAACTTAGCTACCGGCGGATTATTAACTGCTACAACAACATTTGATCTGAATGAATTACTGACTTTGCCGTCACTTACTGTGAGCACTACAATATACTCACCAGACTGAGCATATTCATGTACCGGATCCTCCTCACTTGAGGTAGAACCGTCACCGAATTCCCAGGTGTAGAACAACTGGTCTTCATCAGGGTCGGAAGAAAGGTTCTGGAATTTAACTTTTAATCCGTCTACAGTAAACTTAAATTCCGGATATGGGTTTGGCGCAGGTTCAGCAACCTTTACGTTAGAGGTAAACGGAACTGATTCAAGTCCTTTTGTATCCTTGGCAATTAAAGTAACAATGTAGTTACCCGCAGTGGTATATGTATGGGTCGGATCTGCTTCGTTAGAGATTTCACCATCACCAAAATTCCATACGTAGGTAAGATTATCCTTATCTTCAGGATCTGCATCAGTTGATTTATTGGTAAACTTAACTGTAAGACCGTTCAAATCCGCAGTGTAACTTGCTACAGGTTTATGATTTTCAGGAACTACCACACTGACAGTCTGCACATACGTATCAGTTGCAGTTGAATTCTTATCCTTTACAATAAGAGTAACATTATAGTCACCTGATGCTTTATATGTATGTGTAGGATTTATTTCTGAGGAAGTTTCGTCATCACCAAAATTCCATGAGTAAACCAAATCCTTATAATTATCTTTGGATGTTGTTGTATGATCGGTGAAGGAAACGATTGCTCCGTCCACTACTGAAGTGAATCCGGCTTTGATAGTTATAGTCGGACATACATTCAGATTTGCAAGTGCATTTTCACCGTCTGCAATAACATTTGCAATGATCTGACTTTCAGTTAAAGAAGCACATCTGTTCTGTGTAGTTTGGTATAAATTACCGATTGAATTTACAAGATCACTTACAGATGTATTTTTATTTAGCTTATTATTGTATGTTTTACCATAACCGAGAGCCAGTAATATATCAGCCATCAGTGCTGTATCATCATCCCAGTTTCTAGCATTGAAATTTGCCTGATACTTTGACTCATCACCACCGATGATACCGGCAAGTTCACTTGGACCGCTGATCGGACCTGAACCGGTCTTTTGTGAATATGCCATATTCGTAAGAGCATTCACATTGGCATCAGAACGTGAGGAATCAGAGACTGTTGATGCGCTGTCACCTGCATTTACAGGAAGCTTAAATACGTAATTATTGTTGATAGCCAGAATATTTACATTAGAAAGATCAGTATTCTTGTCTACCTCTAATGTAGCCTGACCTGAAATACCTCTGACAGTATTCTTAGGTTCATCATTGTCGCATGAATCATTAGCATTAAGATCGTAGCAGATTACTGTTTCAAGATTTGCATAATCAACCAAATCTGCTGCAATTGCTGCATCAGAAGCAGAATAACCGGTATAATTAATATTCTGGGTGATTTTCTCAGAAGCCGGTGGATTAGAAGGATTATCGCTACCACCGCCACCACCACCGCCACCACATGCAGTAACAGCCAGAGCAGATGTAATTGCTAAAGATAAAGCAGAAAATTTCATTGTTAAGTCCTATAAATTTAAACATTGAGCTCATCTCAGGGAACTAAGTAAATTAATAAGATTGAACTTAAAAAAACGCATGTTCATAATTATGTGAAGCCAACTTATTTTTACCTTATAAATTTGAATAATATTACATTATGAAAATGATTTCAAATATAAATTTACAATATTTTAACAATTTTTTAAATCTGTGATTTGCATTATAAAATCATAATTAATTTATTCTTGTACAAAACTTTACCCCACTATTAGTCTATTTATGCAACCACTACGAATCCCGTAGGATCTGCTTGATACAAAACCTGATTTTTTCATTATCCAGGTCAAACAATATTAGCATTTCTGCTATAAGTAACTCTTCATAAATCTGCTTTGTTTTTATGTTCTGTTCCGTTCTACTTATTATCAAAAACAATGAAATATATATATATCCGGCAAAATTTAAAATTTTGTAATACCCGACTACCAGTTTGAATTAGCTAATATTATTCTTCAAAACACCAGCCTCTAAAACAACAAAGCGAATCTGGGTAACCAGATTCGCTTTAACCAAAGGTAAATTTTTATTTTACTTCAGGAACTGACTCTTGCCGGTAACCTTCTGACCGGTATAATCCTTAACAAGTACTCTCATACTTGCACCAGGAATATTACCAAGACTTACTGAACCGCCGGATACAGTATATGCCTGACCTGTAACTACATCAACGTATGAACCGTCAGTTGCACCGGTCACGGTCACAGTTGCTCCGCTAGCCGAAGGAATAGCCACAATAGCATTTTCATTTCCGTAGGTTCTTTCAAATACCAGTGGATCACCGCTTAACACTTTAAGTTTACCCCTTCTCAGTGCTTTGGATGTCTTTCTGATGGCGTTAAGGTCGGTAACATGACCGATGATAGGGTCACCGTTATCCAGTGAATCACCGAGATAGATTCTTCCTGTATCCTTAACCAAATCGTTGCCACTTGTCAAATCAGGAGGAAGACCTATACGGGCACCGGTTTCATCACCTGCATACATTACAGGAATACCGCGCACTGTCCACAGAACATTATATGCCAGTGCTGAAAATTCTCTGTTTTCACAGCAGTGCTGAGCACCTGAGCCTGACCAGGTATTATCCGGAGTCAAGTCATGATTCTGGAAGAATGTTACCAGTTTGGTAGGATCGGCATACCAGCTGTCAAAGTTGTTAAACACATCGGCAAGACCATTCAGACTACCCTTGGTGACATTATCTCTGAAGGTACTCATCAGAGAGAAATCAAGTACGGAAATACCTGAATCGCCTGATTTTTCAGCTCCTGCCTCACTGGTTCTGGTGTAGAACCAAGGATGCAGCTGTTCCGGAGTATTATCACCGAATCCCTTAATCAGAGCTTCACCGAAGACGAACATGCCCGGCTTATATTTCTGCCACTTGGAAGTCATAGCCATAACATCTGCTCTCGGCATATGCTTCAAGGTATCAATACGGATGGCATCGATACCCATGTCTATGTACATCTTAACCATGGCGTTCATATAATTCTGAACATTTTCACTTTCAGTAGTAAGGTCGACACAGTCACCTGCCATACTTCTCTGCTGCACTTCCTCAACTGATTCCCAGTTGTTGGTATAAGCAGTATGATACCATTTTGAAGGCAGAGACTGGCTGACTGCAGGACTCCAGTAATAGTTCGGATAAGACTTGGCTGTTGTAGCAAGTCCGTCAACAGGAACAGTATCATCAGTAAATTTTACGGTAAATGTCTTTGCTGCATCCGGGTCGCCAGCACAGACACGACGATGCCATTCAGGTGCTACAGGATTATCATTATCACAACGGTTCAATGATTTGTAATCGCCGATATTCTTTTCATAAATACCGCCCATACTGATTCCGTCCTTGCCATACTGTGCGTCAACATAATACTTGGTAGGAATCTTATCAATATAGGTCTGACCGCGAATACCATAATTACTTGAGTGATTGAGCACTACGTCTTGAACGACCTTGATTCCCTTCGCATGCGCTGCCTTGATAAAGTCAAAGTAGGTAGCACCAGGACTTTCAAGTCTTAAATCCGGCTGGAACCAGTCATAGGCATGATAGCCGTGATAATCGAGACCTGAACGGTTTTCTACAGGAGGAGTAATCCAGATTGCGGTAAAGCCCATACCCTTAATGTAATCAAGCTTTTCTATCAGACCTTTAAAGTCTCCTCTCCATGAAGGATCGGTTATATCAAAACGGTCACGGCAGTAATAGTTGTTTTCTTCATCACCATCAAAGTAACGGGCAGTAAGCACAAAGTAGATGGATTCATCGCGGAAGTCGGTTGCCTCAGCCGGAACCGGATTCTTTGATTTAATAAACCAGAAGAAATGCTGTTCCTGCGCCACACCGTTTTCACCGACTACAAGTGCACGAAGTCTGTATGCGGTACCCAAACCATCCTCTGATGTATCCTTAAGTTCAATCGGTCCGGTATATACTTTTGAATTCTTAGTAGGCTCAGTATTATCCAGAGTATAGTAAATTGTGGCATCAACGGAATTTCTGTCAGCATCTTCAGTTGTCAGTTTCAAAGTCTGATCACTGTGATAGCTGCCAGGATTCAGATTTGGCTTAATGTATGGAGCAGACTCAACACCTGAAACATCAGCTGTTGAATTCAAATAAGCCCCTTCTGTTTTGTACCAAGGAATATCACTGTTAATTTCCTCGCTCTCTTCACCATGATGATCGCCGTGATCATCATCGTCATCATCGTCAGAGCCTCCAGTATAACCACCGGTCTGGGTTACAGGAGCACTTCCTGACAGTACGCATTTATCGGCAACTGTCCATGAAACGCCATCATAACATCCGGAAACAGGAGCATTATTCAGATCACCAGTGATCTTCTCTCCACCTTTAAGGAAGATTATGTTTACAGTTGTCTGAGTTAAGGCAGAGGTATCATAGAATGACCAGCCGGAATCTTCACTGGCTGTAACCATCTGAGCACCAGGCCATTCACCGGCAAGGGCTCCGTCGCTATTCCATATATAAATACCATCAGCCTGTCCTTTATAATATATCCCCTTCTTTGACGGAACAACTGCATTTGTTTCCACAAGAGTAATTGAATAACTCTTAGTTGCGGTACCGCTGTCGGTGGTCACTTTAAGAAGAATTGTCTTTTCACCGCCGGTTGTATAGGTAACTGAAGGAACCTTATCATTTGAGGTAATACCGTCACCAAAATCCCATAAGTATTTGGCATTTGTTGATTTACCTTTAACAATATAAGGGGTGACACTGCCACTTAAACCGGTAAAGGTGTATTTGAAATCAACCTTTAGATCTCCGGCTACAGTATCATCCTTAACTTTGACAACCTTCTCTGCAACACTGCTGTAATCCTTGCCGTCATATACCTTTAATGTAACGGTATATTCTCCGTCCTTACTGTACTCATGTGTACCTGAACATTCCTTTGACTTTGAACCGTCACCAAAATCCCATTCGCATGTAAGACTGTCATTATCCTCATCGGTTGATTCTGACTTATAGGTTATTACCATACCGTTTGCTGAAATATTCTGCTTGGCAACAGGTGAATGATTTACGTCTACATCCTGTTTTTTTATGGTAACAGTCTTAACAGCTTTATTTGATGTTTCCTTATCTTTAGCCACAAGAGATACAGTATATGTAGCATCCTTATCAGCATATGTATGAACAGGATTTGGATCATTTACAGATGTTCCGTCACCGAAATCCCACTCATAAGTAAGAGCGTCACCGTCGGCATCTTTGGAAGTATTGGTAAATTCAACGGTTACCCCATCCACATCAAATGTAAAACCTGCTTCAGGAGCATGATTAATCACGTCCGCCTTTACATTAACTGTAGTAGCTGCTGTTGTTTTTTTATCCCCGTCAGCAACGGTCAGTACAACCTGATATTCGCCTTCTTCATCATAGGAGTGTGTGATAGCTACTCCGTTTTCAGTCCTGCCGTCACCCATATCCCACGAATATGTAGCATTTGCTGAAGCATTAACAGTATCTGCTTCAAGTTTCACGGTTAAAGAATTTACAGAAACCTGTCTGATTTCAGCTGATAATTCGTCAACTGACTGAACCTCGATTTCAATATTCATTGACTTGCTGTAACCGTTAACAGAATACATCAGAACTACAGTATATGTTCCAGACTTCTCAAAAGTATGTACTACTTCGGCACCTTCTTCAGTAGTGCCGTCACTGAATACCCACTTGGAATCTTCAATACCTGATGACAGCTTGACTGTTAAACCTGAAATATCCTTATTCACCACAGGCACGAAAGGATCATCGTTAACAGAAATATAAATATCCTGAGTCTGAGCTGCTGACTTATTGCCATCAGCATCTGTAACCACCAGACTTACAGTATACTTTCCGTCAGCCTCATAGGTATGCTCCGGATTGGCAAACGCTGATTTTTCTCCATCACCGAAATCCCATTCATACTTTTCAATAGAACCGGTTGAAGTGCTTGTAAACTTGACTGTTCTGCTGTTGTCAGCCTTTTCAAAAACGAAACCTGCATTCAGTTCCGCACCGCACATATCATTGTTTACTTCAAAACTAATTTCCTGCTCAACTTTGCTGTACTTGTCGGCAACCTCAAGAACTGCAGTGTGACGTCCGGTATTCATAAAGGAGTGTTCTACACTCTTTTTGTTCTCAGTCTTGTTGTCATCAAAATACCAGGTATAGCTTAATACATCATTATCAACATCAGTTGCAACTGCATCAAAGTGCTTTGTATGACATCCTGAAGTGTAATTTGAAATATTGGTAATAACCGGCTTATTATTCTTCTCTACATCATCACCGCTAGGAATATGATCAAAATCAGCATATTCCTTATATGATGTAACAATTGCATCTGTACTTACACCGTTGCTGAGAGCAGTTTTTATCTTGGAAAATGCCCCCTGAACTTTAGAAAGTACACCTGCATTCAAAATGTGATTATTGCTGTATAAACTTTTGGCAAAAACAAAGGAAGGAGTATCTTTGGAAAGTCTCTTATTTAATTCCTTGCCGGTTGTTCCAAGTATCTGAGCCAGTTTTTCAGTAGCTGAATCGAAACTGAGATTATTATCTCTAGCATACTTGTTTACTAATGTGGTCATTGGATTAATAGCCAGCGCCACGCTCTTTTCATTTAAAGCGGAAGCCTGAGCATTCAGGGAAACGCTGTTTTTATCCAGCTTATATGAATACACATTGCCGTTTGAGGTGACAACAATTATGTCTGAACCTCTATCAACATCATTCTCATTAAATTTCTGTTCAGCATTACCATATGAATCTATAAGCTTCACATTAATATCAGCCGATGTGCAGTTGTTGTCATTATCAACATCTAAACAAATAGTTGCACCGGACAGATACTCGGCTTCAAGTCCCTGAGAAATGGAATTTACAATATAGGAAACTGACTCACTGTCATTATTATTGTTGTTATTGTTATCGCCTGAGGAGCCACCACCGCCTCCACATGCTGTAACACCAACACTTACAAGCATCGCAGTAGCTATTTTTGTATAATTAAATTTCATTTAATTTACTCGCACATTAGTTCATGAAAAAGTTTTCAAAAAATAATTGTAACGTAAACTTTTGAAAAAAAAAACACTTTAAATCACGTATTTAACACCTTTTTAACAAAAAATCAGAAATATTTTTGGGAGAATTCATAGAATCAGTAATTAACGCCATTAAATATATTTATTACACGTTGTAATTTTTTAACGATAAATTAAAAGTAGGAAGCCTGTATGCGAAAAAACCGGGCATTGCCCGGTTTTTTTCAGAATTAAGATTCAGTTATCTTAAAGGGTACAGTCAAGTACGACCTCGTTTGGATCAACGATTGTAATCTTAACTGATTTAGAATCAGTTAATTTTTCTTCATCATAAACTTTCAGAACTACTGTGTAGGTCTTGAATTCAGTATATGTATGTAAAGGATTCTTATCAGTTGATGTATTGCCGTCACCAAAATCCCACTTATAGGTCAGACTGTCACCGTCAGGATCACTGGACTTATCTGTAAACTGGACCTTGACATTATCCTTTATCTCATAAGAGAAGTCTGCAACCGGAGGATTATTCACTACAGGTGGCTGAGGTCCATCCTTGATCTCAACGTGAACTGTCATGGTTGATTTTTCTGAATAGTCCTTACCGTCATATGCCACAAGTATTACCTTGTAATCGCCGGATTCTGCATACTTATGGGTCGGTGAAGCATCTGTAGATTCAGAGTTATCACCAAAATCCCACTTATAGGTAAGCTTATCCTCATCAGGGTCACTTGACTTGTTTTCAAATTCAACTGTACCATCGGATGAATTCTTCTTGATACCGAACTTTGCTACAGGCGGATTATTAACAGGATCAGTTTGTGTCAAAACCACACTGGCTGTGTGAGTATCCTCGGAATCTTTATCCTTAACTGTTAATTTAACAGTATAAGTACCTACAGTTGCATAGGTATGAACAGGATTGGATTTATCAGAGGTCTGTCCGTCACCGAAATCCCAGTTATAAGTCAGACTGTCGCCATCTTCATCTGATGATGCATCAGTGAATGTAACAGTCAGACCGTTTATGGTTGTAATGAAGTTAGCAACAGGAGGATGAGGTGTAGGCTCCGGATCCGGATTACCTGAACAGCTGACTTTAACATCCTTGGATATTTCATCACTGATAGCTGAATCAGATACTACAAGCTTAACATTATAGGTTCCGGACTTTTTATAATCATGTACCGGATTCTGCTCTAATGAAGTTACACCGTCACCGAATCTCCATACATAGCTTAAACTCTTTCCTTCCGGAACAGTGGACTTATCGGTGAAGCTGACTGTACATTCATCAGTAATATAGTCAAACATAGCTACAGGATATGGTCCTGGTACCGGGCTTAAAATTAAATCATGGAACGGATTAGAAATAGTGTCCGCTCTATAATTCTCAAGAACCTTCTGCACCAGAGAATCATAATCACTTGTCTTATTCATGGCTTCGCCAAGAACGTTATAGGCATTCTCTATCAAAGCCTTGAGTTGAGCACTTCCAATGCTATCTACATCCTTTGAACCGAAGCCAAGTTCGATAAATGAATTAAGCAGGATTTTACGGACTACTGAACTAGAATCAAGCGGGTTAAGTGTTGCGAAATCGCTGTTTTCCGGAGCCCCAATGATATTTGCAAAATCTTTCTGTCCTAAAATTCTCTGAATATTGGTAACAGCATTAAGCTCCAGCGGATTATAAACCCCCTTTCCGTCTTTTTCAGATTTTAACTTAAGTCTGTTAAGCTGATACTTGAGAACTTCGTCGGTTGAGCCGTCAGCTGGATACGCAAGTACATAACTGCTTCCTGCAACATCTTTACTGACTTTACCGGTATCCCACTCTATATTTGCAATACCGCCGGCATTAGTCTCTTGCTCAGTAACCTCTCCTGCACATGAATTATCAAGGTTGGTATCAAGACATACTTTATAAGAAGTCGAAGCCGCAGATGTGTTTGCTGATGTCTTATTTAACTGACCGTTTACATGGACCTCCAGTGAATAACTGGTAGTCTCGTCATTTGGTTTTGGGTCATCACCTGATGAGCCACCACCGCCACCACAAGCAGTAACTGCTATTGATGACAGAAGTGCGATAGTTAACTTATTAAGTTTAAACATTTTTTACCTCTTTTAATAGCCGGAGGATATCCCTCCAGCTAATATATGTATTACTACTTGGATTTTTCTTTGTACCAGATTGTTACTGCAGTACCCTGGGCTTCATTTGAACCCCCAGTACCGTCTTCATTTACAGTTACCGCATGAACCTTCTTTGACCAGCCGTCAACACCGGATATTTCAATATTGTTACCGCTGTTAACAACCATCTTGATGGTATCCCATGAGTCACCTACGGCTCCTCCGTTAATGGTAACAACAACAGCACCATTAATGTACTCACCGGTAATGTTCTGTTCAATCTGCTCCTTGGTAGTCATACGGAAGGCTGGATGAGCCTTACGCATAGCAATCATTCCCTTGTAGTAATTGAAAGTACTCATATAATTTGACTTAACATTCCAGTCTATGTCGTTTGAACCGTCTGTACTCTTGTATGAATTTTCATTCATGTTCTTTGTACGGCCGAATTCTTCACCGGCATGAATAAACGGAATACCCTGGCTCACTAAAATCACACCATTACCGTATGACTGCAGACGTTTTGCATAGTCACCGGTAATTCCCATTTTGGTAATCTTATCAGTCCAGTTGAGATTATCATGAGCGGTAATGTACTGCACGGCCTGTTCAGGATCAGCTGCAAAGAGAGGAGTCCAGGTATTGGTGCTGTTACCGACACCACCCTTGATACCGGCCATTACACAACCGAAATTACCATCAACATCACCGACATCTGAGTGGGTCATGTTAAACAGGAATCCACCGCCCTTACCATCACTGTCGCCCTTGAGGCATTCACGATACTTACCGTTAAATACGCCTACATGACCACTGACAGCATTTCTGATTGTTCCAAGTCTTACACGGGTGCTTTCTGATGGGTCGGTAGCATAGCCGTTCCATGGCTCGCCATACATGAGGAAATTACGTCCTGGATACTTGTTGTTTAAGTATTCACCCCATTCCTTGAAATTAGCCACATCGAATATACCTACCAGGTCAAAACGGAAACCGTCGATATTATATTCTGTAGCCCAGTACTCCAATGAATCTCGAATGAAACGGCTTACCATGGCATTTTTCGGATCTGTAGAATTACCGCAGCCTGATAAGTCAAGGGTTGTATAGTACTTACCGGTAATCTTGCTGAATACATCCTTACTGTATGTGTGATTGTATACAACGTCCATGATTACACGGATACCGTTCTTGTGGAATTCGTTAACCATTGTCTTGAATTCCTTAACCTTCTGCTTGTAGTTTTCAGAACCGAATACAGAGGTGTAGCGGTCTTCAGGAACATTGAAGTTTACCGGATCATAACCCCAGTTGTAGCAGGATGAATCCTGTGAATCTACATTTGAGCAGGTTCCGTAGTCATATACAGGCATAAGCTGAACATGAGTTACACCGAGATCCTTGAGGTGGTCAATACCGGTCTTCTGGCCCTTGGCGTTTGTTGTTCCGGTTTCAACCATACCTAAATAACGGCCGCGGTTGGCATCGGATACGCCTGAACTCTTGTCAATGGTGAAATCACGTACATGAACTTCATAGATGATGGCATCTTCTCTGTTCTTCAATGCAGGACGTGGAGCCCAGCCGCCTTCCAGGTCGGTATCACGCATATTCATAACAATATTCTTATTGTTAGTTGCGATAGCCGCATCTCCTCCGGTATAGTCAGATTTAGGAACCATCTTACCATAAGGGTCACGGACATCATTACCGTTTACCTTGAACTGATATTCCTTCCCATCAAGATCACCGTTAACTGTAACTTCATATACATCTGAATAACCGGTGATATTGGACTTATTCATCGGATAAGTCTCACCGTTAACAGTTACACTTACATTAGCTGTATCAGGAGACCAGATTCTGAAAGTAGTTGCAGATTTGGTATACTCAGCTCCAAGGAACGGATAAGCATAATCACTGTTTTCACAGTTACTGGTTGTACCATCGGTATCGCAATACTTCTTGGTATCAACTGTGCACTGTGAAGGATCCGCCTCACAAGGATCAACTTCGCACTTTGAAGGATCTGCCTCACAAGGATCAACTTCGCACTTTGAAGGATCCGCCTCACAAGGATCAATTTCGCACTTTGAAGGGTCTTCCACGCAAGGGTCAACTTCACACTTTGAAGGATCCTTATCACAGTCTGACGCCTGCTTCACAGTAAGAACCTTGGTATCCTCATTGAAGCCTACAACATAATCTCCGGCAGGAACAGTTATAAAATCACCTGTTGCAGAGAGTGCTGCACCTTTCTTACCACCAAGGATAATACACTGGTCGGCTGAAACCGGCAGAGCTTCAAGCTTAAATCTGGTTTCTTTACTGAATTCAAAGACACCGGTCCAGTCAGAACCATTCTTGGTTAACAGATCAGTTCCATAATTATCATGCGAACCTCTGACTGCAACCTTTAAGTACTTGCCGCTAACAGGTGCTGTTACAGTTATATCTTTAGTAAATGTATCAGTGTTATTGGCTGAATCAGTAACCTTTAAAGTAACAGTATATTTACCTGATTCTGCATAGGTTACGCTAGGAGCTTTCTCGGATGATGTTTTGCCATTACCGAAATCCCAGCTGTAGGTTAAATCATCATTTTCAGGGTCGGATGAATTATTGGCAAAAGAAACACTTAGACCATTAACAGTAGCAGTAAATGATGCAACCGGTGACTGATTGGTTACTTCATCTGCTTTGGTGAATGTATACTCCATGGTCTTGTCATTGATGGAGAGGATATAATCCCCCACCAGAGACACCGGTTCATCGCCGGTTGATGATGTGTTTACATCCAACTTTCCTGCAGTACCTGATGAACCGTAAACTGTTCCGGTCCATGAGCATCCGTCTGTAACCTTGAAGCGCTGAGCTCCGCTAGTATCACCTGCACCGTCAAGAGTTAGATTAATGGTCCAGAAACCTGTTTTACGATTATATGTTAAAGGATCCTGTTTCCACTTGTTTGAAGTACCGGCGTAACATAGTTTACCCTTGGTAGGCTCAATATCAGCCTGACAGTTGGCATCATTCGGATTCAATACACAGGTGCATTCCTCATTTGATGAATGTGCATTACACCAGCTTACACATACGCCGTTAACTGTGGTTTCACCCTTACATACACAGGCGGAACCGGTAGGATCACTTTCACAAGGGTCAACCCCCTTGCCACACCACTTTTCATCAGTACAGATAGCTACGGCGGTCTTTGCCGGAATGGTAAAGGTTGCTTTACCTCCGCTTACAATGACATCCGCTCCGCAA
>JAEEGK010003907.1_pt1 | contig 36778 bp, 35 predicted proteins | sample 8958771 | NCBI WGS metagenome assembly JAEEGK01 (sample SAMN16246547, study PRJNA631951) | gut metagenome | biome: gut microbiome; feature: rumen; material: SC-attached | host: Bos | place: Iran: Karaj | collected 2018-10 | reverse complement strand
TTGGCTGAGGAAGGCCTAAACAAGGCACTGTCCGACTTGATGTCAAGTGTACGTTAGATAATTCCCGCCAAGTACAACCAATTCCCCAAACACCATTCTCCTCATCCTCTCCTTCCCATCAGTTTATATTTGCACCAAACCAGCCACTATCAATAGACCCTAACCCAAGTAAAACAATTTATACCACTAAAAGCGGACCTAGCCAAAACGCCAAGTCCGCTTTTAGTGTTTCCATAGGCCTCATGATTTTTTCCGAAAAATTCTTCCAAATTTCGTTTCTAAATGTTTTTTATTCTATCTTTGCAACCAACTATAGGTTTTTTGGAGTTGTTATCCTATCAGGACAATTCCGATAACCCGTTTGTAATCAAGACTTTGTCAACACGGAATGTGACTGACGGGGCGAAGCCGTGAAGAGGGGTAAGGAAACAAATCTTGCGTGAATCTTATATAAATCTTTTTGTTTCGCCCTTATTTGGATGTAGCGCATTTTCAATGCTACACCATCCACTGACTCTGAACCCTAAACATTCAACTCTAAACGAATTTCACCTTAGCTTAGGGGGTGGCTATGGATAAGCAGATGTAAGGTCATACAAAAAAACAAAACACACCATAAATGAACATCCTCACAAGATTTCAAAACAAATACTTCAACGCCAAAGCCTTTTTTGGATTGGACTTATGCCTTTCTGTCGGGGCATCGGTTATTGTTTTACTTGTACTGAGTTTCTTCACCAGTTCAGGTTACTATGCAGGCAACTTTGCCTGGTGGTGGATTGGCGGCTCAGTTGTCGCCAGTATCATTGCCATGCTTGTCTTCAAGGAATACAAGCTCGTGGTACGCTATTCCTCCTTCCACGACCTGTTGCGCTATGCCTTGACGTTCCTGACAAAAGTAGTGTTGTTAGGCATTATCGTTGCAATAACTTGTCTGTTCAACTCCAGCGTTTTCGTCGCGCTTTGCTGCGATTTCCTACTTTCCTTGTTCTTGGTTTTGTTGGTTCGTGTGTTGATGGTAGGGGTCTACAATCGCTACAAGAGCAACCTGAACGACATTAAGAACCGGCAACGGGTGCTTGTCTTTGGCACTTCCGACAAGTCGGTGGCGGCCATCACCCGATTGCAGAATTCACCCCATTACCGTGTCGTAGGCTTCCTCTCTCCTGAAAGTTCTGCGGAGAAGCTTAAGCTATCGGATTACCCCATCTTCTGTTACCAGAATGAACAAGAGCTTCAAGCCATCGTTGACCGCCATTCTATCTCGGCACTCCTTTTCGCCAATGAGAAGGATGCCCAGCATGAAAACACACTCATTGACTATTGCAACCATAACAATATCAAACTTCTCATCGCTCCGACTATCAACGAAGTGGAAGAAGGACGTTTATCGAAAAGCCGAGTAAGGGCCATCAAGATAGAAGACCTGCTTGGACGACCCGAAATAGAATTGTCAATGGACGCTATCATCGACAACTTCAAGGGCAAGATTGTATTGGTCACGGGAGCGGCTGGCAGCATCGGCAGCGAGCTTTGCCGACAGCTTGCCACGTTTGGGGTGAAAAGACTGATATTGTTCGACAATGCAGAGACGCCCATGCACAACATTCGTCTTGAGCTGGAAGGCCGATTCCCCGAGCTGGATTTTGTCCCTGTGATTGGTGATGTGAGACAACAGGCGCGTTTGGATTTTGCTTTTAGACATTATCATCCTCAGGTCGTATTCCATGCAGCAGCTTATAAACACGTGCCTCTTATGGAGGAAAATCCATGCGAAGCTGTTTTGGTGAACGTGTATGGCTCGCGTAACGTGGCCGACAAGTGTATCGAGTATGATGTGGAGAAGATGGTGATGATCAGTACCGACAAGGCGGTGAACCCCACTAATATCATGGGCTGCTCAAAGCGACTGGCGGAAATCTATGTACAGTCACTTGGTCTGGCTATAGAGCAAGGCAAGCATCCAGGAAAGACAAAGTTCGTCACCACCCGTTTTGGCAACGTGTTGGGTAGCAATGGCAGTGTCATCCCGCGTTTCAGGGAACAGATAGAGAATGGTGGCCCTGTTACGGTGACCCATCCCGACATCACTCGGTTCTTCATGACTATCCCAGAAGCTTGCCGATTGGTGATGGAGGCCGCCACGATGAGCACGGGTACACAGATCTTCGTGTTCGACATGGGCGAAAGTGTGAAGATTGACACCTTGGCGCGCCGCATGATTCAGCTTGCCGGATATGAGGTGGGCAAGGACATTGAAATCAAATACACTGGGCTTCGTCCGGGAGAAAAGCTCTATGAGGAGGTCCTGTCGAATACCGAAAACACGCTTCCAACACCGCACGAGCGCATCCGTATTGCCAAGGTGAGGAAATATGAATACAATGAGGTAGCTTCCATTATCAACGAATTGGAAGACCTTTCTCGTAAAGTGGAAATACCTGACATGGTGAAATTGATGAAGAGAACCGTGCCGGAGTTCATTAGCAAGAATAGTAGGTTTGAGATTTACGATAAACAGAAATAAAATGTACACACATCTTCAATTTCCAAAAAACTCATTATTTCTCGTGACAGGTGGTGCTGGTTTCATCGGCTCCAACCTTTGCGAGGCGATACTTAAATTAGGCCATAAAGTCCGTTGCCTCGATGATTTAAGCACGGGCAAACAAGCCAATGTGGATTTATTTGTCAACAATCCTAACTATGAATTCATCAAAGGCGACATCAAGAATCTTGATACCTGCATGAAAGCTTGTGAAGGTGTTGATTATGTGTTAAATGAAGCTGCCTGGGGTAGTGTGCCGCGCTCCATTGAGATGCCGCTGTTTTACTGTGCCAATAACATCCAAGGCACACTGAACATGATGGAAGCTGCGAGACAAAACAAGGTGAAGACATTCGTCTATGCTTCCAGTTCATCTGTTTATGGCGACGAGGCCCACTTGCCCAAACAAGAAGGTGTGGAGGGCAACCTGCTCTCACCCTATGCTGTCAGCAAACGAGCTGACGAAGAATGGGCAAAGCAATATACCCGTCATTACGGCTTGAAGACTATAGGCCTGCGTTATTTCAATGTCTTCGGAAGACGACAAGACCCGAATGGCGCTTACGCAGCCGTCATTCCCAAGTTCATCAAGATGTTGATTAACGATGAGCAGCCTACTATCAACGGCGATGGTAAACAGAGCCGCGACTTCACTTATATTGAGAATGTGATTGAGGCTAATCTCAAAGCTTGTCTTGCTCCCGATGAGGCCAGCGGCGAGGCCTTCAATGTGGCCTACGGAGGCAGAGAGTATCTCATCGACATCTATTATGACCTGACAAAAGCTTTAGGCAAAAATATAGAGCCTAACTTCGGCCCCGACCGACCTGGCGACATCAAACACTCTAATGCCGACATCAGCAAAGCAAAACGTCTGCTGGGCTATGACCCTGAGTATGACTTTGCAAGAGGTTTAAACGAAGCAATTGTGTGGTATAAACAAAATTTATAATTATGGCAATCAATACAATTCGTGAACTTAGGTTTTATCTTCAATCAGATGCTTTTAGATATTTAGGTGAAGGTAAGGGTAATAATTTGAAAACCATCAAATTATATTTGGCGACTATTGGTTATCGGTATTTGGTTTGGCTTAGAGTTTGTAATTACTTAAAAAGCAAAAAAATTCTTTATCCATTATGGTTAATAGTCTATTTTAGGCTTCGGCATATTTGTCTTAAATCAGGCATTCAAATTCCGTATAATACTGAAATTGGTCCTGGCTTTTACATTGGACACTTTGGAACTATTGTTGTAAATGGATTTTCTATCATAGGAAAAAATGTAAACATTTCACCAGGTGTCAATATTGGACAAGCGAATAGAGGTAAAAACAAGGGTTATCCTATTATAGGCGATGAAGTTTATATTGGACCAGGCGCAAAAATTGTTGGTGCCATTAAAATAGGTAATAATGTTGCTATTGGTGCAAATGCTGTGGTAACGAAAGATGTTCCAGATAACGCTTGTGTTGGTGGTGTTCCAGCGAAGGTCTTGTCAATGGATGGAGCCGTAGGTTATGTTAATCGTAAAATCTAAATAATAAAACAAATATGAAAGACACTAAGATTTGTGTAATCGGATTGGGCTATGTAGGGCTTCCCCTTGCCCGTCTTTTCTCAACCAAATATCCTACTATTGGCTTCGACATGAACCAGAAGCGCTGTGATGCTCTCATGGCTGGTCACGATGCCACCCTTGAGGTGAGTGATGAACTGCTTCAAGACGCTATCAATAACCACGGCTTCGTCTGCACCAGCGACATCGAGAAGATTCGCGATTGCAACTTCTATGTAGTAGCCGTTCCCACGCCCGTTGATAGCGACAACAATCCTGACCTGACTCCTCTCGTGGGTGCAAGCACCACCGTTGGCAAGGTCATCGGTAAAGGTGACGTGGTGGTTTATGAATCCACTGTCTATCCTGGTGTTACTGAAGATGAATGCATTCCTGTTGTGGAAAAGGTCTCTGGTCTTAAAATGAACGTGGATTTCTATGGTGGCTATAGTCCCGAGCGTATCAACCCGGGCGACAAGCAGCACACCGTGGAGCATATCAAGAAAGTAACCAGCGGTTCTACTCCAGAGATTGGCAAGTATGTCAATGAGGTGTATGCCAGCGTCATCACTGCGGGTACCCACCTTGCCCCGACCATGAAGGTTGCCGAGGCTGCCAAGGTGATTGAGAACTCGCAGCGCGACATCAACATTGCCTTTGTGAATGAACTCTCCAAGATTTTCAACAAGATGGGCATTGACACATTAGATGTGTTGGAAGCTGCCGGCACCAAATGGAACTTCCTGCCCTTCCGTCCGGGACTGGTGGGTGGTCATTGCATTGGCGTTGACCCTTATTATTTAGCCCAATGTGCTAAGCGTTATGGTTATAATCCAGAAATCATTCTCGCTGGTCGTCGTATGAACGACGGCATGGGCGAGTATGTGGCAACAGAGACCATCAAACTGATGCTGAAGAAAGGCATCCAAGTGCTGAATAGCGACATCCTTATCCTCGGCTTCACCTTCAAGGAGAACTGTCCCGATGTGCGCAATACCAAGGTGATTGACATCTACAAAGCATTGAAAGAGTACAACCTCAACATCACAGTCTATGACCCATGGGCTAATCCTGCTATCGTAGAACATGAATACGGTATTAAAGTGGTGAATGAATTGCCTACTGAAAAATTTGATGCTTGCATTGCTGCCGTGGCGCACAAAAAGTTTGAAGGATTGAACATTCTCGGCCTGTTGAAAGACAAGCATGTTGTGTTTGATGTGAAGTGTACGTTGGACAGGAAATTGGTAGATGGGAGATTGTAGTAAAAAAGGAAGTATATACATGACGGTACATAAAAGCTGTTTTATTATTTTCAGCGAATAGGGTAACGTTATGTATATACTTCTCAAATAAAACCAGTTTTGATGGGATTTTTTATATGAAAGCCCTTGTATATATGTTATTTTTATCAATTTCTTAAGATATGTTATTTAATCGAATAAAAAGCTTCTATTGGTTATATATCGCACGACCTATTAATTATGCTAGACATATAGGCGTTACTATTGGGAAAAACTGTTTGATAGACACACGTGGATGGTCTTCTGAACCATATTTAATCTCAATTGGAGATAATGTTCAAGTCACCAAAGGAGTTTTCGTTCATACACATGGGGGGGGGCATGCCTTAAGAAAAGAGATTCCTGATTTTGATGTTTTTGGCAAAGTTGTAATAGAGTCTTGGTCATATATTGGTGCTTTTTCACAAATTATGCCTGGCGTAACTATTGGTGAAGGAGCAATAGTAGCAGCTGGTTCTATAGTTACAAAATCCGTTAAACCAAATACTGTTGTTGGAGGGAATCCTGCTAAATATATATGTACTGTCGAAGAGTATAAAGAACGCAATTTGAAGTATAACGTTGGTTCAAAAGGATTGTCAAAAGAGGAAAAGAAACGGTTCTTATTGTCTTTGCCCGAAGATAAGTTTTTAAAAAAATAAAGCATATTATAATTGCGATTAAGAAAAAATGTTTAAAAATCTTTCATGGTCTCTTGTCTCTACTCTTTCGAATATTTTGTTTCAATTTGTAGGAGTATTCATACTTAGTAAGATCTTGACACCTGCTGATTATGGAATCATTGGTATTATCGCTTTTTTTACCAATATTGCCGATATGCTGGTTGATTCCGGAATGGGTGGTGCTTTGATCTATAAAAAAGACCCAACAGATGTTGATTTTTCAACTTTATTTATATTTAATTTATTGGTAAGTCTTTTATTATACGCATTACTGTGTTTATTTGCATCTCCTCTAGCTGTTTTCTATAATATAGAAGAACTCGGAGTATATATAAAAGCTTACGGGCTGATAATAGTTATCATAGCACTTTGTATCACACAAGATAGCAAATTAAAAAAGAAGATGGATTTCAGATCATTAGCTTTGATTTCCATTTGTTCCAACATAGTGTCATTAAGTGTAGCTGTATATGGTGCCTACATCGGGTGGGGAATATGGGCACTGATAGCACAAGCCTTAATTTTTCAGATTGTCCGAACCATTGGTTTATATATTGTTTGTGGTTTTAATAAAAACTATCGTTTTTCTAAAACCTCTTTTATTGAGCAGTTTTCTTTTGGTGGTTGGCTGTTGCTATCTAATGTAATACATTCGGTCTGTTCCAACATCTATTCAAACATTATTCCAAAAATTGGCACATTGGCACAAAATGGTTACTATACTCAATCTGTAAAAATTGGAGGTGTCCCAACAAACACGATTAATCTTTCAGTTAGTGCCGTTGCTTTCCCATACTTGGCTCAATCTGAAAATGACGATGATTTAGTAAAAAGAACAAGGGCGTTATTTAGGAAAATATACCATGTTTCATTCCCCATGTTATCATTGTTTTCAGTAATATCCTACGAAATCATTCAAATCATTTTAGGTGAGCAATGGTTGGAGGCTAGCTTTTTTTTGAAAATAATACTGTTGTCAGGAGTATTCGACATCATAACTTTTATGCTTCGCACATTTCAAAAAGCCTGTGGTAAAACAAGATTGATTACAAGATTGGAAACGATAAAGTCAATTATTAAATTGTCGATAATCGGTGTTTCTACTTTATTAGGTATCAAGTTTTTGATTTATAGTATATTGTTGTCAAGCATGATAAATGCTGTATTATCAATGATAGTTGTACACAGAAATACATCATATAAATTTCCAATGTTAATATCTGATACAATAACACCTTTGTTTATTTCATGTGCAGTAGTTATCCCATCCTATGCTTTAGTGAGGTTATTTGGTCATTCTTTTTGGAATTTGTTAATAGTTACGCTTTTTTATTTGTTCTATTTTTTGTTGGCGTTATTGCTAAAGAATCGAGATATAAAGGATTTAAAAGATTTATTGGTTTTAAAAATAGCCAATCGTCATGCTAAAAACTAAATCGTTATTTTCAGTTTTCTTTCTTTTATTATTGATCGGTGAAATACTGCTCTATTTCTTTGTTGACGATTATTCCCAAACCGTTGATTTGGTGTTTTTTCTATCTCTTGTAATTGCAATAGTTGCTATTACCATAGTTTTCTTTGTAATATGCAATCATTCTACAGCAAAAGAATTGGGGGCTTTAAGAGCAGTGGTGTTGTTTCTTATTAGTTATATTATTGTTCATTTTCAATTTTATCTGGATTTTGTATTTGATATTTCAAGGGATAGGTTATTAAGAAATTCTGTTTCATCAATAATTAAATCCTCATTATTAAGTTTGATTGGTCTGCATTCATTTCTGTTGGCTTATATCAATACAAAAAATAATGTTGTTAGAAAACCAAGATATACTTTATCTTCCATACATTTTTCGACAGGGTTACTTAAAATTCTTACAAGTCTATCTTTGCTTTGGCTGCTTTATTGTGGACGTGGTTACTATTTTCGAATGACTTATGGATCAGTAAGTCTTGTTGGAAGTCAATTGGCATACGCAATGCTTATTTTTTCACTTTTTAAAAATAGTACTTTTTTGTTGTGCGTTTATGAATATCAAAGCAACAACAACAAAAGTATAATTGATTTTATTAAGAGTCTAGGTTTGCTGTTCAATCTAACTCTATTGCTTCACGTCGTGGCGACTCTATCTTCTGGGGATAGAGGGCCGGCCATATATTCTATAATAGGTTATCTAGTTGCAATTTCCGTATCAACGAGTAAAAAAATTAGATATTCACAATTTGCAGTTTTATTAGTTGGAGGAGCATTGTTTATTTCCTTGTGGGGTATTGTAAGAACATCAAAAAGTACGGAAAACATTTCTGGTCAAATTACTAATGCATATAGTGATTTGAAGAAAGAAAACTCGCTAATCCCAGCAACAAAAGAAATGGCTGGTTCTGTACGTACATTGCACGTGAGTGTCGAAAACGTGCCAGAATTTTTTCCTCATACCAATGGCATTTTTCAATTATCTTATATTTTTCAATCTATACCTTTTTATTCTCGTCTTTTTCCAACGCTTCGTTCTTCTGTTGGTTTCAATAACTCTGCAGTATTCTTAACATGGGTCATTAATGGAGATACTGAAGCAAGTGGAGTAGGAACAACATGTATTGCTGATATATACATAGATTTGGGACTAATTGGTGTAATAATCTTATTGTTTCTATGGGGAATTGCAGTGAAGCGCAGTGAACTATTGTTTTCAGTGCCATTATCTTCATTATCTTTGTTTCAAGTCTCATTGGCATATATTGTGGTTTCTATTTCTGTTTATATTCCGAGAAGCGCCATATTGTTTTCACTAAAAGATGTAGTTTGGCTTTTCATCGCTTTATTCTTGTTTGCCTTATTTTCAAGTAATAAAGAAAACTGATTGTGTATGAGAGAAAAAGTATTGTTTTTGGTAACTACCTTAAACGGGGGTGGTCTAGAAAACTATGTGTTGAGATTTTTGACTTATAAAAATGACTTAAACACACACATTATCTGCAAAGGAGGCGAGATTGGTGCTTTGGAAGCTGAATTTCGTCATTTGCAAAATGTAGAAATAATTGTTCCTTTAGACTTTAAACATCGACGTATAAACTCTTGTTATAAACTCTATCAATTGTGTAGAAAAAACCAGTATGATGCAGTTTGTGATTTCACAGGCTCTTTTGCGGGAATACCTCTATTTGTTGCAAAACTAGGAGGCATAAAACAAAGGATTTCTTTTTACAGAAATTCCACAATACCATTTGAAAAGACCAAGTTGAAAATGTTGTATTATGCTTTTGTAAAAAAACTCACTAAGCAAAACGCAACAAGAATATTGTCAAATTCCCAAGCTGCATTTGATAATTTATATGGTAAAAATATTGATTCTCGTTTTAGTGTAATTTACAATGGTGTAGATTCTAATTTGATTTCAACAAAATCAAAAGATGAAATTAGGCAAACGCTTGGTATCCCAAAAAACGTATTTGTTATTGGCCATACAGGTCGTTATACTCCTCCAAAGAACCATGATATGATTTTCAAAATGGCACAAAGAATCTGCAATAAATACGAAAATGTTTATTTTTTAATAATTGGTAAAGGAGTTCCAGAACATCAACCTTTCAACAGTTCTCAACAAATCATCTGTCTCGATTATAGTAAGAATGTTATGGATCTGCTCAAAGGGATGGATTTATACTATTTTCCATCTATTACGGAGGGGCAACCTAATGCATTGATTGAAGCTATGGTATCAGGTTTGCCTATTGTTGCATCAAATATTCCCCCAATTCAAGAAACCGTTCCGGAATATCTAAGGAAAAAATTGGTTTCTCCCTACGATGAAGAAGCCAATTTTAACGCTCTTGAATACTGTTACTTACATAGAGATAATTTAACAGAATTAGTCAGCAAAGAATGGGCATTACATAATTATAATGCTTCAAACAAATTTGAAGAATTCTATAAAGAATTGATAAATAAATAAAAAAATGGCAACTTTGTTTTTCGCTTCCGAAGCACGTTTTATTAAAGTAAAAGAAAAAATCTATTCGTTAGGAGGGTTTTCCTATCCTTTGTGGGAAAGATATTTAAAAGTATTTGACGATGTATGCATAATCGCAAGGGTTCTTGAAGATGACAAGGCAACTTTTAGAGAAGACCTTGTTTCCAATGGGAATCATGTCACGTTTGCCGAGGTACCCTATTATATTGGACCAAAGCAATATTTGCGAAAACGGAGAGCTATAAAAAAAGCCATTAATCAAATAGTTGAAAGAGAGGGTGCTTATCTTTGCAGAGTACCAGGAAAAATTGGGTCTTTGGTTGTTAAGGCACTAAAGAAAAAAAGAAAAAAGTATGCTTGTGAGATTGTTGGTGACCCTTGGGACGTCTGTGCCCCGGGAGGATTAAAAACATTCGGCAGACCTGTATTGCGTGTCGTTTCAACATTGGAATTAAAGAAGATTGTCGGTGAAAGTAGTGCTTCTTTGTATGTTACAAAAAAAACACTTCAAAAAAGATATCCAAGCAATTCAAATGCGTTTCAAACATCAGCTTCAGATGTATCGTTACCATTAGACGTATTTTCCGATCATCCACATTTATTAAACAAAAAAGATGTTTTTACGATTGTTTCAATAGGTTCTTTGGAACAAATGTATAAAGCCCCTGATGTATTATTGAAGGCAGTTAAGAATGTCATAAATAAAGGAGTAGATGTAAAACTCATTTGGGCGGGTGGAGGAAAACATATCCAAGAAATGAAGGAATTATCCAAAACCTTGCAAATTCAGGATTCTGTTTCATTTATTGGAGGGGTTTCTCGTGAAAAAGTAATGGAATACCTGCACAATGCGGATTTGTTCGTTTTGGCTTCTCGAACAGAAGGCCTTCCCAGAGCTGTCGTTGAAGCCATGGCGTGTGGATTGCCATGTATAGGAACTCGTGTGGGAGGAATTCCAGAATTATTGGATGAAGAAGCCTTGGTTCAAAAAGACAATGTGATGGAATTGTCTGAAAAAATAACTAAAATACTAACCGATGAAGAATTTTATAATTCTCAATCCGCAAAAAATCTTGAGAAAGCACAATCTTATTCAGAAGTTGTATTAGTCAACAAACGAGAGTCTTTTTATAAGTTTATAAGAGATAATTTATTAAACATAAAATAAATGAAAATCCTTCAATTAGTAAAGACATCCAGTGCAGCTGGATGGGCGATGCAACAAATGCGGATGCTTGTAACCGAAGGCTATGAAGTACATGTTGCAATGCCTGTTGGCGGTACTCTTATGGAAGAATACAAGGAATACGGGATAATAATACACCCGATTGATTATAGTTTGAAAAGACTGGGACGTTCCATTAGGTCACTTAGAAAAATCGTAGATGAAGTAAAGCCCGACATCATCCATAGTCATTTTTACATCACTACTTTAATTATGAGATTGGGACTTAGAAAGTATAAAATCCCAAGGGTGTTTCAATTGCCTGGCCCATCACATTTGTATTATTCTTTTTTGAAAAGATTGGAGATTGTATTGGCCCAAAAAGATAGAGATTATTGGATTGGCTCTTGCCAATATAGTTGTGATGCTTACATAGAATCCGGGATTGAGAAAAGTAGAGTCTTCTTGTCATATTATCAAGGAAAGCCTAGTGAAACCCCAGTGTATGAAGACGAAAAAAAGCTTCGTAGAGAGTTGGGGCTTCCTGATTCGGCTATTATGATAGGTATGATTTCGTACATGTATCCGCCCAAACGTTATTTAGGGCAAACAAGAGGTATTAAGGGTCATGAAGATTTTATTGAAGCAATTGCAATCGCATCTAAGACGAATCCAAATATTTATGGCTTGTGCATTGGGGGGGCTTGGAATGGCAATGTGAAGTATGAAAAGCAAGTCCATGATTTTGCTAGAAAACTTACAGATCATATCATATTTTGTGGCACCCGTAATGACGTGCCTCAAATATATCCGGAATTATATTGTGCCGTGCAGCCTTCACATCAGGAAAACTTGGGAGGAGCGGCACAGGCATTCCGAAACAATTGTCCAATTATTGCCACAAACACCGGTGGTTTGCCCGATATTGTCATTGATGGAGTAACAGGGTATCTTGTTCCCGTGAAAGCCCCTAAAGCATTAGCTGAGGCTATTCTTAAAATGGTAGCGGATCCACAAAAAGCTAAAGCCATGTTACAAAATGGTCAAGAGCATTGGAGACAATTAAAGGAAAACAATAGAGGTAGTTTGGAAAAAATCTATTCTCAAATCTTGGAAAAAACCGTTTTGTAAAATAGAAATCATGTACAAACACTTCTTCAAACGCCTATTAGACATTCTGATTTCTGGAATTGCTCTATTGTGCATTGGTTGGTTTTTGTTATTGGTGGCTATCTTCCTCCATTTTGCCAACAAAGGAGCTGGTGCTTTCTTCCATCAAGAACGTCCCGGCATGGATGAGAAGATTTTCAAGGTTATCAAGTTCAAAACGATGACTGATGAGCGGGATGCTGAAGGAAACTTGTTGCCCGATGCTCAACGACTGACGAAAGTAGGGAAGTTTGTGCGGAGTACTAGCATTGATGAATTGCCACAATTGATTAATGTATTTAAAGGAGACATGTCATTAATTGGTCCAAGACCTTTATTAGTGAAATATCTTCCTTTATATAGTCCAGAGCAGCATCGCCGTCATGAAGTGCGGCCTGGTATTAGCGGATGGGCACAATGCCACGGCAGGAATGCTATCAGCTGGACAGAAAAATTCAAATTGGATGTGTGGTACGTGGACCATTGTACTCTTTGGACCGACATCCAGGTGATATTCATAACTATCAAGAACGTTCTTTTGCGTAAAGATATTAATAATGAAAGTGGCAAGTCTGCCACAATGGAACCCTTTAATGGACATAATTAAATATGAAGAATCTTATCATTGTAGGTGCGAGTGGCTTCGGGAGAGAAGTCGTTCAATGGGTCGAGGATATTAATGCTGTAAAGCAGGAATGGAATATCGTAGGTTTTCTCGATGATAATCCAAATGCTTTGGATGGCTGCCATTGTGATTACCACATTATAGGATCCATCAAGGAATGGCACCCTAAAGAGAATGAGTACTTCGCCTGTGCAATTGCAATACCCGATGTAAAATATGCCGTAGTTAATTCTTTATTGGAACGAGGTGCCAAGTTCGCGACCTTAATTCACCCTACGGCATTGGTTAATAAGTATGCTCAAATAGGCGAGGGGGTTGTTATTACTCCACGCAGTAATTTAAATGCAGATACTAAAGTAGGAGATTATGTTTCCGTGCTGGGTTCGGGGATAGGTCACGATGCCACTGTTGGTGATTATTCAACACTCAGTGGTCGTTGTAGTATCAATGGCCATGTGCAAATTGGAAGAATGGTTTATGTCGCCTGTGGTGTTTCAATTGCGCCTTCGAAAAAAATTGGCGATGGAGCTTATGTTGGTATTGGAAGTGTAGTAATTAGTAATGTAAAAGCGGGAACTAAAGTCTTTGGTAATCCAGCAAAACGTGTAGAGATTTAAAACTATGGCATTTTTCAAATTCAATAACATCAAGGTTTCTGGCGTGGCTTGCGCCGTACCTTGCAATGAGGTGAAAACTGAATCTTACAAACACCTATTCGGTGATGAGGAAGTGGAGAAGTTTATGGAGATGACTGGTGTGCGTGCTTCGCATCGTACATTGGAGCATCAAACCTGTAGTGATCTCGGCTATCGTGCAGCAAAGGAGTTGCTGGCTCACAAGGGGGTGAAGCCTGAAGAGATAGGGGCGGTCATCTTCTCTTCCCATAGTCCAGACTATCGTCGCCCTGCTACGGCTTTTGTACTTCAATACCGCTTGGGCATTCCTAAGGAGGCTGTATGCTATGACATCAGTCTCGGATGCTCTTCTTTGGTGGTGGGAATGCAGACGGTGGCATCCATCATGAACACGGGCGACATCCAAAAGGCGCTGCTCTTCGTTGGTGACACGGCTGGCAAGTCGGTCTATCCCGAAGACCGTAGCTCGGCCATGCTCTTTGGTGAGGCTGGGGCTGTAATGCTGTTGGAGAAGACTTCAGACCCGAAAGACGAAATCAGTGCCTTGGTGCGCAGCGATGGCAGCGGTTACCGTTATATGATTGTGCCAGGGGGCGGCTACCGCAACCTTCACGCAAGCGAAGAGGTAGTAATGTGTGAAGATGGTAATCCTCGCACCTTGATGAACAGCTTCATCCAAGGCACTTCAGTATTTACCTTTACGATCTTCGATGTGCCGCGTCTCATCAAGGACTTTTTTGCCCAAACCGAGACCACACCCGACCAATATGACTGCTTTGCCTTCCACCAAGCCAATCTCTACATCCTCAAGCAAATTGCCAAGAAGACCAAGATTGACTTTGAACGTGTGCCCATCACATTGGATCGCTATGGCAACACATCAGGTGCTTCGGCCATTGTGTCGTTATGCGACCGTTATGGCAATGACACCGAAGATAAAACCATCAAAGTAATGGCCTGTGGCTTTGGCATTGGCATTTCTCTTGGAGCAACCTCTTTTGAAATCAACACAACCGATATTTTGCCTATCTTCGAGGATGATGCCATTTTCGAGGATGGCCTGATTACCGACCCTAACCAATTATACGAGAAGAAATAATGGTAACAAATATCCTTGAATACTTAGAGCAGACAGCCCTACGTCTGCCTGAAAAGGCAGCATTGGCTGATGACAAACTGAACCTCACTTTTAGCCAATGGCTTCAACAAGCCGAAAACATGGGTACTGCCATAGCCCAAGCCTCTAACTGCACCATTCGTCGTGCTGTGTTAGTATTTGTTGACCGACGCATTGAAGGCCTTGTGGGAGCAATGGGTGCCGTGGAAAGCGGCAACTTCTATGTGCCTATCGACTGCAAGATGCCCTTTGAGCGTGTGCGCCTCATTGCGAACGTGTGCAAACCCATTGCAGCTGTGGCCACCACTGAGGCAGATTTAAAAACGCTCGACCAAATTGAGTTTGATGGACCACGCTTTCTCTACAACGAAGCCAAGGAGCATCTTGCTGACAAACAAGTGCTGGCTAAGATACGTGAACAAATCATAGACCTCGACCCTGTTTACAGCATCTTTACAAGCGGCTCCACAGGTGTGCCGAAGGGCGTGGTTATCAGCCATAGGGGCATGATTGACTTGGCAGATTGGTTGGTGGAAACCTTTGAGTTTACCGACCAGGATGCCTTGGGGAACCAAACCCCGTTCTATTTCGATGGCTCGGTCAAGGATATTTGTATCTGTCTTAAGAGTGGTGCCACACTCAATGTGCTTGGCAAGAAGTATTTTACTTTTACCAAGCATCTTATGCCATTCCTCAACGAGCGGCATATCACGGCTACACTATGGGCTACTTCGGCCATTGTCATGGTGGGCAACAGCGACATTTTGAATATCGCCCTGCCTGAGCATCTGCGCCTTGTTACCTTTGCTGGCGAAGCCATGCCCGCCAAGCAATTGCGTGCTTGGCAGGAAAAGTTGCCCAACGTGCGCTTTGTGAATCTCTATGGTCCAACGGAAATTACTGTTGATTGCACCTACTTTGATGTGACACGCCAGTATGCCGACGACGAATATATCCCCATCGGTAAGGCTTGCCGTAATATGCAAGTGTTGGTGTTAAAAGACGATGACACCGAAGCAGCAGTTGGCGAGGTGGGTGAGCTTTGTGTACGTGGTAGCGGTGTGGCCTTGGGCTATTATGGAAATCGTGCCAAGACCGATGAGGTATTTGTGCAAAATCCTTTGAATCCACTCTACAATGACATTATCTATCGCACTGGCGACCTTGTGAAGCCCGAAGTAGATGGCAATTTGGTGTTTGTTTCCCGCAAGGACTTTCAGGTGAAGCACAAGGGCAACCGCATCGAGTTGGGCGAGATTGAGGTGGCAGTGAATGCCATTGAGGGCGTAACCAATGCCGCCTGCATCTTCGACCAGGAGCAAGACAAACTGGTGCTTTACTACACCACCGTTAACAGCCAGCCGTTAGACATTATTAATCTCGTTAAGGAACGCATCCCTGTCTATATGTTCCCTGAAGTAGTAAACCATCTGGTTCAGATGCCATATAACCTAAATGGTAAGATTGACAGGATAGAACTTAAAAAGCAGTATGAAGCCAGTAAAAATTGATAATTACGAGCAGTATATACAATTAGTGGAGCGATATAACCGTAAGGGGCGCCTCACCAACGACTATCTACAGAATGAGGCAGCAGACCTGATTATCCACGACCGTTTATTTGTTATTAATGGACAGGATAATGCCATGCTGTTGGTGCAGAAGGATGGTTTTTCCCGTATCTACTACTATATCAACAACCCTGAAGAGATATTAGCTATGCCCGAAGGTGAGTTGGTGACGGAGATACTGTTCCGTGGTGAGAATGCACCGGAGGCCGAAGTGCAATGGCTTGAAAAGATGGGCTTCCGAAAAAATCTTGTCCGTGACCAGTATTTTGCCAAATATGCATCTTTGACACCACCAGCGCCCACCAGTGAGCTGAAAATAGAGACAGCTACCAACATTGAGGACATATTGTGGGCAATAAATCTGTTCAATGCTTCGTTTGACAAATGGAGTGGCGATTACATCCCTGAAACTGTGGCAGAACTATTGATTCAAGAGCAGGCTGTTTTGATTACAAAAGACAAAGATGGCAATCGTTTGGGAGCCTTGCAATTGGAAACCATCAAAGGTGTGACATGGTTGAATCATGTGGCTGTGGTTGAAAATGCAAGAGGCAAAGGTGCAGGTCTTGGTTTGGTAGAAGCCTATATTGAACGTGGCCATGTGGATGCCAACAGCCGCTATATGTTATGGGTGCAGCGGCAAAATAAGCCCGCTGTCGGTCTCTACCAGAAGAAAGGATTCACCTATATGAATAAGTCAACTTTATCGATGATTAGAATATAAACATTAATTACTATGGAACAATTATTAGAACTCTTAAAGAGTGTCCGCCCGGATGTGAACTTTGAAAACGAGACCGCTCTGATTGATGACGGTATCTTGGACTCGTTTGACGTGGTAAGTATCATCTCCGAATTGGACGATCAGTTCGATGTACAGATTCGCATCACTGAACTAGACCCCGAGAACTTCAATTCAGCTGAAGCTATTTGGAAACTTGTACAGGAATTAAAGAATAAATAATGAATCTAAGTGCCATAATAAAGGGGTTAAGCGAATTTGGTGTCAAAAACCAAACAGTTCCCGCCCCTTATTATAAGGGGTTCCGTTTACTTATTAGTGAACTATGGTGTATGTTGCGCTATGGTGCTCGTCCTGTGGATTATGTTCGCTTTGAATTTTATAAGAAAAACAGCCGTGAACGCAATCGCTACTTAACGTAGGTGCGATATGTTCGGATGTATAAACTCTTTGGTTTGTACAATGAATCAATTAATGGAAAGATTGCTGCTTATAAAACTTTTGCAAATTATATTCATCGTCCATGGATGGTTGCTGATAAAGATACTCCATAAAGCAATAATAAAAGATGGGAAGTTTAGATATGTGAATTTTCCGCATTATACTATTTAAAAGATGGTTAGAATTATTGATTGTACTAACAAATTATACATCGTCACAGGTGCAGGCTCAGGCATCGGTCGTGAAACATCACGGGTGCTGGCAGAACATGGCGCATCAGTTATGATGATGGATGTTAATGCTGAAGGCTTGGCTGAAACAGCTGCTATTGGTGGCGTGCGCTGCTATCCCATGACGATTGACCTTACTGACGCTTCAGCTGTTTCTGAGGCAGTGGCAAAGATTGTTGAACAATATGGCAAATTGGACGGTCTGGTGCATTGTGCCGGCATCAGCAGTCGAAAACCGTTGAATGTACTCTCGAAAGAAGGTTTCTCGAAGGTGATGGACGTGAACTTCTACTCTTTTGTGGAACTGGTGAAGCAATGTGCCAAAAGGAAACATATTAACGACGGGGCAAGCATTGTTGTGATGTCGTCCATCAGCAGCATCCGAGGTTACAAAGCCAAGACAGAATACTGCGTAAGCAAAGCAGCTGTGGATGCCTTTGTGCGTTGTATGGCTTTGGAACTTGCTGACCGTAAAATCCGTGTTAATTCAGTTATGGCTGCTGAAGTCCTTACACCTTTGGCATTGAAAGCACGTGAGATGAACTCAGCTGTTGGTGCTTCGGATTTCAATGCACCTCTTGGCCCTAGCGAACCTTACGAGGTGGCCAATACCATCGCTTTCTTGTTGAGCGATGCCACAAAAACGATAACAGGCACAAGTTTGCTGATTGATGGTGGAGCTTGTATATGAAATAATGATTAAAAACTAAATAAAATGACACAAGAAGAAAAAATTGCATTGTTGGAAGACATGCTGGAGCTTGACAATGGCTCCTTGAATCCTGAAACTGTTTTGGCTGAAATCGAAGAATACGATTCTATGGCCAAACTGTCACTCATTGTACTTATGGATGATGAGTTCAGCAAGAAACTCACTGGCGAACAAATCCGTGAGTTCAAGACCATTCAGGACATTCTCGACTTCATGGGCTAATGCTTGTGGTAAAATCAGCCGTCGGATCGGTCATGGATTCCATAGTCTATGCCCTTTCCGACGGCATTGGCAAAGACTATTACCTTGTTGACATCGGTGATTTCGATGCCATAAAAGCCATCCTTCCTGATGACGCCAATGTTCGAGGTGTATTCATCACTCATGGCCATCATGACCATATCTTTGGCCTCAACAAATTGAAAGAGGCATTCCCTGAATGTGTGGTGTATGCCTCTGAGGAATGTGCAAGAATGCTTTCATCGGCTAAAGCCAATCTTTCCTACTATGTTGAGACACCTATAGAATATTTTGGCGAAGTTTCCATACTACACGACGGAGATCATGTGGAGCTATATAAGGACAACTATTTAGATGTCTTTGCTACACCTGGGCACAATCCAAGTTGTTTATCCTATTTGGTTGGCGATTATCTATTTACAGGGGATTCTTATATCCCTGGGGTGAAGGTGGTGACAAATCTGCCAGGTGGGAATAAACGTATGGCGCAAGAGTCGGTAGCAAAAATATTGCAACTTGGTCAAGGAAAAACTATTAATCCCGGACATAAAGTGAACTGTTGAAATATGGATAAAAGAATCTACCTCTGCCTCGCCCACATGAGCGACGCAGGCCTTGAACAGAAATACATCCAAGAAGCCTTCGACACCAACTGGGTGGTGCCGCTCGGACCGAACGTGAATGGCTTTGAGAAGGATCTTGAGGAATTTGTTAATTCAAAATTTAAAATTCAAGATTCAAAATTGGATAAGCGTGTCGTTGCTCTCTCCGCCGGCACCGCTGCAGTGCATCTGGCCCTGATTGCCTGTGGTGTGGGCTCCGGCGACGAGGTCATCGTCCAATCCTTCACCTTTTGCGCCTCCTCCCATCCCATCACCTACCTTGGCGCAAAACCTGTTTTTGTCGATTCAGAAAAGGACTCGTGGAACATCGACCCTGAGCTGATGGAAGAGGCCATCAAGGACCGCATCGCCAAGACAGGGAAGAAACCTAAAGCCATCGTTCCCGTGGCACTCTACGGTATGCCCTACGACATCGAAAAAATCATGGAAATCGCCAATCGCTACGACATCCCCGTCATCGAGGATGCGGCTGAGGGATTCGGCAGCCGTTGGAAAGGGCAGGTATTGGGTACCTTCGGTGAATATGGCATCCTTTCCTTCAACGGCAACAAGATGATCACCACCTCGGGCGGTGGCGCACTCATCTGCCCCAACCAGGAGGCCTGGCAGAAAATCATGTGGCTGGCTACCCAAGCCCGCGAGGCTTATCCCTATTACCAACACGAGGCCATAGGCTACAACTATCGCATGTCGAACATCTGTGCCGGCATCGGTCGCGGACAGATGACCGTCGTCAATGACCATATCAACCATCATAAGCATGTCTTTGAGCTCTACAAGGAACTGCTCAAAGACGTGAAGGGTATCGAAGTTCACGGTAACCCCGACGAGCGCTACGACTCCAATTTCTGGCTCATCACCATCACCATCGACCCGAGCGTTCGAATCAAAGGACAAGAGAATGCTTACAAAACCATCGTGCAAGGTGCAGTGGGTGGTGCGGCAGGCGTGGTGCATGCCTCCGACAGTGCCCACACCGACTGCGAGCCTAACGACAACGTGGAAGCCCTGCGCGTTTGGCTTGACCAAAGAGCCATCGAAGCCCGTCCTTTGTGGAAGCCGATGCACAAGCAGCCAGTATATCAGGATGCGCCTGCCTATGTCAACGGCGTTTCGGAAACCCTCTTCAAGGTGGGCATGTGCCTGCCGAGTGGACCGTATGTCTCCGATGAGGATGTGAAATATATTGTAAATTGTATAAAAGAAGCAATCGTTTAAGTAAACGAATCATGTCAAAAGCATACGTATTCCCTGGTCAGGGAGCCCAGTTTGTAGGCATGGGCAAAGACCTCTATGAAAACAACGCAAAAGCGAAAGAGTTGTTCGACAAGGCCAACGAAATCCTTGGCTACCGCATCACCGACATCATGTTCGAAGGAACGGACGAAGACCTCAAGCAGACCAAAGTGACGCAGCCGACAGTGTTCCTGCATTCGGTCATCACCGCCCTCTGCTTGGACGACTTCAAGCCCGACATGGTGGCCGGTCATTCCCTTGGTGAGTTCTCGGCCCTTACCGCCGCAGGGGCATTAACCTTTGAGGACGGCCTCCGCTTGGTCTACGCCCGTGCCATGGCCATGCAGAAGGCTTGCGAGGCGGCACCCTCCACCATGGCCGCCATCATAGGCTTGCCCGATGAGGCCATCGAGAAGATTTGTGCCGAGGTCAGCAAAGAAGGCAACGTGGTCGTCCCCGCCAACTACAACAGCCCCGGTCAGGTGGTCATCTCGGGCAACGTGGAGGCCGTGAAGGAAGCCTGTGCCAAGCTGAAAGAGGCGGGAGCCAAACGTGCCTTGCCGTTGGCAGTAGGTGGTGCTTTCCATTCCCCGCTGATGGAACCCGCCCGCGTGGAGTTGGCCAAAGCCATCGAGGCCGCTCCGGTGAGCCAGCCCGTCTGCCCCGTCTATCAAAACGTGGATGCTTTGCCCCATACCGATCCCAAGGAAATCAAAGACAACCTCCTGAAGCAACTCACCGCCCCCGTCTGCTGGACACAGAGCGTGCAGCACATGTTTGCTGACGGCATGACCGAGTTTGTGGAGTGCGGGCCAGGCACGGTATTGACGGGATTGATTGGGAGGATACAGAAGAGCATGTGATGAGAATAGTTATGTGTTTAAGAAACAAATCTTACACAAATCTATCATTAATTTTGCTTCGCCTTATCTACGATTGTGGAGGTTATTTTGAACATGGATTTGCACGGATTGGACGGATGATTTTTTGCGACGGTGTCGCAAAGTTATTTGAGAAACAAATGCTCAGCATTCAACGAAGTTAAATCTTCCATAAATCTGTCATAAATTTTGGTTTCGCCTTATCTTCGATTGAGGCGGAGCGTTATATGGAACTAATCTTTAGCGGCCTGTCCTTATTGGACGGCCACTATTGATGCAAATTAGAAGAGTACTGAGTCTGGATTTCGAAAATGTCAAGCTTTTTTCTTGTGTATAAGTGTATTTAATACATAGTACTATGTATATTGTTGAGGTTATCAAAACAGATGTTTAAATGCACGAACTGTGGCAGTATATCATCTTGCAACTGAATGTTGTCCCGAAACCAGTTTATGAAGGCCTTTTGGCCTTATTTTGTATTGGTACAATACTGCTTCTGGCAGTTAACCGTAAGAAAGCAGCCCGTAATATTGTCTGGCTGCTTTTTTTTGAGTTTGTGTTCTTTGTGCTGGGCATGACCGTTTTTTTCAGACCAACAGGCGCAAAAGCATTGGTTTACCCACCATTTTGGAGTTATGTGAATGTCTGGCGAGTTGGAAATCAGAAGGTGCTGCATGAAATCATACTGAATGTAGTGTTGTTTATTCCTCTCGGTTTTTTATGGGGCATACAATCCTCAAAGTGGCCGAAAAGATGGCAATGGCTCAGCACCATGATACTGGGCATCAGCCTTTCTGTGGTTATCGAGTTGCTGCAATACTGTTTCAAAAAAGGTTGCGTCGAAGTGGATGACGTCATTCACAACACCTTGGGATGCTTGGTGGGATATGTTTTGTGGCGAGGGTGCGCGAAATGGATTTTAAGAAGCAAATCTTACACAAATCTGTTTTAAATATTGAACGGCCTGTCTTTATCGGACGGCCGCTTTTTGGAAAGAAGCAACTATGGCCAAGGCCTTGCATCTGTTGGGGTTTGGCGACCGTAAAGTAAAAAACCCGCCAACTTTAAAAAGTAGCGGGTATTCGGAGACTTGGTTACGTGCAGGTGATGCAGAGGCTTGACCAAGCATTACGGTGGCAAAAATACATGTTATTTTGATATAGCAAACATTGGTCGCAAAGAAGTGAATGATTTAAGCTAAGATAGAAGTTCGAAAACTTGGTGTTCGATCAGTTTTTGAACGTTAATTATCGTGTAATTATCCATATAATTGATCATTAAATAATTAATGGATAATTTGTGGTCAATTAACGGTAATTAATGTTGAAATAGGAACACGGATTTTTTTGAACACGAATGGACACGAATTAGACGAATGGTAATACGACGAGGAGGCAAAAGGATTCGTGTAGATTCGAGAGATTCGTGTTCGAGATTGTAAGGAAGCAAATCTATCGTAAATCTATCATTAATCTTTGCTTCGCCTTATATTTGATTGTGGCGGAGCTTTACGGACGGCCTGTCCTTATCGGATGGCCTTGGCTTCATGGAACATGTGCTGTTGCGGGCAATAGAAATAATGTGTAATTTTGCAAATCGAAATCAAAAGATAAAGCCATGTGTACGGTTACAGTTAATGTTGATGAGGCAATGCTGAAAGAGATGAACCCCAATCTTTCAGATAAGGCGGCCATCCGCCGCTGGGTACAGGAGTTGATTGATTTACGCATTCAGCAGATGGAATTTGAAGATGATGAGACGATGGACTTGGAGGATGCTCGTGCAATGCTCCATGAGACTATCAGAAAGGTTTATGCTGAAGGATGAAATACGTAATCAGAAAACGTTGTTTTGCGAAGATAAACACGTTTTATCGTAACGTGTCAAAGAAGTATATGCATACATACTCCGAGGAGTTAATGCATAAGAACGCTGATGATGCTTTTGATGCCATGTACCAAATAGAACGCTCGCTTCTTAGGCGCGAACCCACATTGTCACGTTGGAAAGGCTATTACATGGCCAACACGGATAAATGGTACTTTGCTTATACTTTCGACGGCAAAACCGTTACCGTTGTGGATGCCTGCCATGCCCAAAACATGCATAATAAATAACGTTTGCCGCCAGGCAAACAAAATCCGTGATATCTGTGATATCTGTGTGAGATAAAATGAAGACTGTACTTATCGGACGGGGTTTTTTGGAAACAAATCTGAGGTTTTTGGAAGCAAATCTTACATAAATCTATCATTAATCTTTGCTACGCCTTATCTTCGATTGCGGCTGAGCATCATCTGGAACAAATCTTTATGCGGCTTGTCTTTATCGGACGGCCACTTTTTGGAAAGAAGCAACTATGGCCAAGGCCTTGCACCTGTTGGGTTTTGGCGACCGTAAAGTAAAAAACCCGCCAACTTTGAAAAGCAGCGGGTATTCGGAAACTTGGTTACGTGCAGATGATGCAGAGGCTTGACCAAGCATTACGTGGGCAAAAATACATGTTTTTTTGATATTACAAACATGAATTACAAAAAGTTTTCGAAAATTTATTCTAATGCCCGTGTTTCTCGATATGTTAAAGCTGCAAATGGTGATAAATGGAAAGCACAAAAGATGTATTATGCAAATGCAAGGATTGCACAGTCATTTCAGCCTTTGTTAAGTTTTTTCGAGGTGGTTTTGCGGAACCAGTTGCATTATGCAATCGCTGCTCATTTTGGTGATGTACAGTGGATCATTAATCAAAAAACAGGTTTTATGTCAGATTCCAGCTTGACTCACAAAGCGAAAAAATCGGGGAAAGTGGTGGTAAATGATTTTTTAAAGAGAGAAGTGGAGCGTTCGGAGCATGTACTATTAGCAAAAAAGCGGAATGTGACGGCAGGTAGAGTCATAGCAGAGTTAAATCTTGGTTTTTGGAATAGTTTGTATGAGACGCATCATTATGCATTGTTGAAAGGCGTTCCTTGCCAGATATTCAAAAACTTGCCCGCGGGATATGGTCGTAAGGAAGTGAACACAATGATTCAAGAAATCAGGCTGTTGCGCAATAGGGTGAGCCATAATGAGCCGTTGTGTTTTTCGAATAAGGTGTTCGATATGACATACGCAAAGGATATGTACGCAAAAATAACAGTTTTTCTTTCATGGATTAACCCGGAAATCATGGTTTCGTTGGGGAATGAGTCACTAGATAATGTATGCATAGAGATTGATAAGACTGAAAAGATTATGAAATGTTGAAAACCTGTTAGCTCTAAATGTGTATAATTAGGCCATCAATCTAACCCTCGCTTCGGCGGTGGTGAATTTCCCGAAAGCCGTTGTCGAGTGGATAAAAGGGAATGAAGTCGATACTTTGAGGCTTGTTTCTTGGTATGGGAGGATGGTTGCAAAGAGTGACTATTTGATGGGGATAAGGAGAACAGATTGGGGAAACGAAGTTTAGTGAGGGAAGCAATCTTACGGCATTTTATTATTTTTGTGGCTCGTTCTAAGCGAATGGCTGTTGGAGTGAAACAAAAGTATGCGAATGTGATAAATAATAGGAAATGAATGCGTTTGATAGTATAGTTGCCAAGAAACCTAGAGAAAACGCGGGGCCATTGGCGGCAAATAGGTTTGCATACCAGCTTGACTGGGGGCTGAAGAAATTGCTCGAATTGGAAGAATCAAAACAGCCCTATACTATTATTTTTGACTATCAAGACGATATTTTAGTGTTGGATTCAGACGTAGACCCCAATTACATAGATTTCTATCAAGTCAAGACAAATGCGTCAGCAGTGGGTTGGACACGGGAACAATTAACCAGAGTTCTCCATAAAAAAACGAAGAAGAAACCTGTTCAAACCGAATTGTTCAGCGAGCCTATTGATGATGTTGAAGTAGAAGGCAAATATTCCAAGATAGCCAAATTGCTTATTCACTCGTTAGACTTTCCCTCAAATGCCCGTGATTATTTCTTTGTTACAAATGCTGGTTTTGGTGGAACGCTTATCAAAGGGAGAGAATACAATAGGACAAACGAAATTGATTTTTCTCATTTGACTCAAAAGGCACAGGATGATATCAAACAGAGGATAAAGGAAGAATTGCCTAATTTAGATGACAGCGTGTTTGAACACCTGCATTTCATCAAGAACCAGATGAGTATTGAGGACCACACGGCGACAATCATAGGCTTTCTGACGGATTTCTTGAACAAGCATATACCGCAGGCAAAAGTCGCTGTAAGGCCCGTGTATGATACGCTGATGGGAGAAATCAAGAAAAGAAATGACTATGAGGCAATACCTGATTCTGTTGCGGATTTGGTGAAGAACAAGGCATTTACAAAAACACAGTTTCATCAGTTTCTGAAAGGACTGGAAACATACGAAAATGTTGAGGGTAAAAAAGTTGTAATACAAAACAGCCTATCACGTTATCTTCCTGATAATGCAGCAGCAAAGCGAAGGAGCATACTTCGACAAATTGATGCTATCAAAGAAGATTTCCTGGTTTATGACAACCATGAGTTTCTCAGGCTCTATAAAACGATAGACCTGCTTCTTGACAAGATAACGGGCGACTTTAACGAATGGGAATGGTCTCAAAAGGTGTTGGAGCAACTAAAAGAAGACGAGAGTTTCACAATGAGGTATAATGACGACTATCTCACATGCTTAATACTATATGAAATGTTCTAAAAACAACAAAGGCAACCTAAAGGTATTAGTTAGAAGTTTGAGAACCAAGAAATATGAAAAATATACGATTCAAGGAGATTCTATTTCTGTCATACAGAGAGAAGAAAGCAAAGAGGATAAGCCTCGACAGTGATGTTGTTGTCATAAAAGGCGGTAACGGCGCGGGGAAGTCCTGTCTCCTGAAATCGCTATACGGCGTTTTTGGCGCACAGGTCAACAAGTACCCCGAAGGTTGGGATCCTCATTATATTATTGTTTTACTGAAATTCCAGATAGACGGAATTACCCACGGAGCCATGCGTATAGGGAAGGACTACTATTTGCTTAACCCAGACAACACCTACTTCTCGGAAACAAACAACCTCGAGGAGCAAGCACAAGCACTGTCTGTACTATTTGAACTGAACTTATACCATTATTCAGACCAGTCACAGAAGAAACGCCTTCCAGTCGGTTGTTACTTTATGCCGTTCTACATAGACCAGGATTCAGGTTGGCAACAACCTTGGTCATCTTTTATACAGGTGGGTAATGAACAAGTGAAGCGTAACGTGATGCTATATTATACTGGCGTTATCAATTATAACTATTATCTCTCGAGGTCACACCTCTTGTCGTTGCAGAACGAGTATAGAAAGTGGAAAAACAAGAAAACCATTCAGAATAACTTTATCTCGATAATCAGGGATAAACTGAATTCACATAATACGATATCATTGACAGAAGAGGCTTTCAAAGAAGAAATAGATTCATTTGTAATAAAGATACAAGACCTTAAGGAAAAACAGAATAAAATACTTAAGGAAATGGAGGAACTTTATTTTGATAAACTTTTCAAAGAAAGTCGGATGGCATCATTACACGCGAATATCAAGGCGATAGAAGAGGACTTCAATTATGCTATTCAACATGAGGATATGTTGATATGCCCAGTCTGTGGTGCCCAAACAGAGAATACTACGTTGGCTCGTTATGGAATGAATGTTGATAAGGAAGAAAGCCGAGAGTTGATAGTAAAGTATAAGATGGAACTGGATGAGATAGAAAAGAGGATAGAACGGGTAAACAAGAAATCGGAAGACTTGAAAAAACAAATAGAAGAGATAGAAGCCCTTATAACCACCAAAAAAGAGGAATATACTTTGAAGGAGTATCTTGACAATAAGGTGATAGAAAAGTTACAAATGCTTTTCGATGAAAAAGAACAGGAGTTTGAAGAGAATTTACAGCGCGTGGAAGACGATATAAAGGAAGAAGAGGATAAACTAAAGTCACTTAAGGGGTCCAACCGTCTTAAAGTGATATTGGACGATTTCAATGCTTGTCTAGGCGGTTATTCGAAGGAACTTGGAAGTGCTTTCGATAAGAGAAAGCCTCATGGTTTAGGTGAAAAGATTAAAGGTTCTGGTAGTTCCCACCCCAAGGAAACATTAGCGTACTTCTTCTCGTATCTGACCATTATGCACAAATATAGTACACCTATCATGTTACCAATTGTAATAGATGAGTTCAAACAAAACGGGACCACAGACCAGAGTATTGGCAAAATGATAGGCTTCGCCATTAATCATCGTCCAAACAATGGTCAAGTTATTTATTCAGTTTCGGATGATTACAAAGCGTCAGGTAAGAATGTTATGACCGTTGAGCTAGAGGGAAATTCTTTGATGAACGAAGATGATTATACCTCAGTGAGGAGCGAGATTGACGATATTCTGAATAAGAATTTCAAGTTGAAATAAAGGCCGGCATGATGGAGTTTATGGAATGCGATTTCTGCAACAAAATAATATCGAAAAATGACGGTATTTGATAAAAAGATATTCGACAGCCTTGTCAATAATTCTTTTCTTTTTCTAAGTGAAGCGTTAAAACGATTGCTGGATAAAGATAAAAAAGAAATTGAAGAGATTGATATTGATTTGTTGACGCTTACCTGTGCAGAACTCCAAATTTCCCTTGAATTGGCTGTCCGTGCTACGTTGGTTTATTATGAGGGAGTTCGTAGTGTGCTAGTAAACAAACAAAAGGAATTGAAAGAATTGGATCTCGTTCAACTCTTCACGAAAAACACGCTCAAAGTTGAAGATTTCGACAAACAGAAAAACTATCTTAAATCTAAAAATCTTACCCGGTTAACAAAACAAGAGTTTAAAGAAATAGACCGCTTTCAGACATATCGCAACAAGATAGTCCATTTTACCTGTTCTTTTGACGATGCGGAGTTAACCACTTTACGTGACGATTTACTTTATTACATTATTCACGTGATATTAGTTTTGCTCACGGATGTTACCACGGGGGAAACACCTACAGAGATTCTTGAAAGCAAACTGGGTTATTGGGTATATGATAAGCTGAAAACTTATCAGCCTTATGTCAATGCGATGGAACAATATGCCCAAAAGTATGCTCAAACTGCTTGGACATGTGTGATATGTTCACATCGAACATTTGTTCCCGAGGATGATATCTGTTATTGTTGTGGATATGAGTCGCCATCCGTATTCAACCGGGTGGACTGTGCTTTTTGTGGAACAAAACGATCGGTGATATATGACAACTTGAATATTCACAACGAAAAGAATCACCATACAATGCCGGGCTTTTGTATGAATTGTGGGGAGAATACCTTTGTGTTTGAATGTCCTAAATGTGGCGAGGCTCACGACATTGAGTTGAATCTTTCGGGTGATTATTGTTCGGAAGGACAATGTATTAACGAAATAACAGAGGCATAATATTGTTTTTCAAATACTAAGGTTTTACTTGACAGACGTATTTATTGTTTGTTTGTATTGTCGAATCTTACATAAATAGTCTGGTTTGGTGCGTTTGCAGAGAGTTTGGGTATTTTTGGAACGGAGTTCTGCTTATAAGCACTGAAAGGAATCTCCGCTTTGGTGTAGGTTTTTCTATTAGTTATGAGACAGAACTGAGTTTTCAGGAGGCTATTATTGAGTGGATTAAAGGAAATGAAGTCGATACATCGATGCTTTAACCAACTTACGGCAAAATGTTTGCTAAGAATGATTGGTTGATGGAGATAGGGTAAAGAGATTGGGGAAACTAAAGTTTTTTAAGGAAGCAAATCTGATGTAAATTTTTTTGTTTTTGGTGGCCCGCTCTTATCGGACGGATGGTTGGAAGGAAACAGTATCAACTTTTGCATGAAAAACTGCTAATGAGGTTGGAGCGGTTTTTTAAGTGTGTTAAGATAGGCATTTGCTCAACAAGAAAACTATTTGAATATGAATTACATCATAGCGAGACTAAGATTGTCAGAGATTGCCAGTATACTTTTTATGGGTTTTTAGGGAAGAGTACATCATTAAAATGAAATAAACATATACCAATGGTAATTGCTAAAAAATATCCACAAAAAAAGTTTGGGAGTGGTTTTCCGTTGTTTTCACCAGCAAAATCTAAAAACTACTTGTTGAGTTGTGATAAAATACGAGTGTCTGACGTATGGTCGTTTCTGAATTATACCATTAGAGTTAGTAAACATAAGACCACGGGGTTACCATTAACCACAACTCAACAAAAGTATTTACTTGACTTGTTAGACCAAGCAGAGTATTTCTATGAAACTGCGCAAACAGCTCCAATCAAGTCACAACCCTTGTTATATTATTACTCGTTCATGAATCTGACGAAAATTGCCATAAACTTAGACAAGTTTGAAGGCAGTACGAAAAAATATGTTCATGGTATTGGGGAAAGTATTACGGCAACTACTAAACTGGATAATGTGGAAATAAAGCTGTGGCAATCAAGTGGTGGAAAATTATCTATTAGTGAGTTTTTGCTGAAAGTCTTGGAAGACCAATTACCCGCTTATGTGGCTGGCGGTGGTGGAATGTCATCGTCGTTCAACATAAAGGTGATTGACTTAATGAGAGATTGTGTGGGTATAAACAGGACCTATAGTGAGATCATTAATGTGCCAGAGCATTTTTATAAGATTACTGATATAGAATGTTATTCGCAAAGAAACAGGTTGCGTTTCAATGCAAGGATTGATGGGTGTGACGATATTATAATGAATGCGTTAAATACTCGAGGTTATGTGGTGGTAAAAGATGGAGATAGTTATTTTTTGACAAATGATTCATACGTTAAGACAACCCCATCACCAACAATAGCCGAATGGCATACGCTGTCAAAAAAGCTGAGAAACCAGGGGCTGTGGAGTTACACCGATGGATTAGAATACAAATTGTTTATTTCGCCAATTTCTCAACGGATGTCGTCTCCGGCCATAATATATCACGCAATGTTTTTTTTCGGGTCAATTACAAGGTACCACCCAGACTTGTTTGACTCTATTCTGACGGCAAAGGAGTATTGGCTGGTGAGTGAATTCCTGAAAACTCAACCGCAACAATTTTTGTATTATATGATTTCATATATCAACGGGGCCGAAGTGTTATTTAGTAAGCAGGTGTAAAACGGTTTGGGTATTTGATTTGTTTTTTGTATTATATGGATGAAATGAGTAATAGATATTGGATGAAGCCAATTGAGTTTGAGATGGATAATAATAGAAATATGGTTATGCCATCAAGAGGTTTGAAACTGATAGGTGTGCGGTTTTATCTGTATGAAGGGACGTGCATGGGTGATGTTCGCAAGGCGAAGTGTATTCAGAAATCGCTGTATGGCAGAACAGAATGGTTCTATTTTAACAAGGGTTTCAAGATAATAGAAAGCAAAAACGGTGACATTGAAAAAATAACTGTAGAGGAGAATGCTTTTGATTCAAACGAATATTTGTATTCTAGAACCGACAAGTGGCTAAATATTAGTGTCAGTGCGATAGTGGGGCAAAACGGTACTGGGAAAAGTACCATTGTGGATACAGTTATCCGACTGATAAACAATCTGTCAGCAGCCATCATTGGCGAGGAATATGTGTATTCGAGTGCACAACACTTGCATTATATCGACAATGTGTATGCCTCGCTGGCGGTTTACCGCAACAATAAAGTGCTTGTGCTGACAAGTAAGGGCAGAAAACTGACCTTGACCACCTATTCGGCGGATGTGGAAGAACTTGACAAGCTGTACAGTGAAACCAATGCCCATGTAATAGAAGTCTACGACAAAAAAGATACTATAGAGATTCTGAATGGCAATGAGCCTGTTGATAAAGTGCTTCCGCCACAAGAGGGGCTGCGGAATCTGTTGGAGGAGTGGTTTTATACTTTGGTGAGCAACTATTCATTATACGCCTACAACTACCGTGATTATGAGTATGAAATGACCAACAAGGCCAAATTGCAGTTTTTCCGAAAATTTAATCCAAACATAACAGAAGAAGACCGTTATTGGCTGAAAGGGGTGTTCCACAAAAACGATGGCTACCAAACGCCGGTGGTGATTCATCCTATGCGTGAGGACGGTTATATCAATGCGGCCAAAGTGAATATGTTGGGCAAACAGAATCTTATCTCGCTGGCATTTGAGCAACGTGAGGTGGTGCGAGAGGGTGGGGCAATTGACCATTTTGCATTCCCTTTCCGTGAGATTAACCAGACGCATCATATTGTCGGCTTCTTTATTTACAGAAAGGAATACGACACCAACAAGAGCTTTGAAGAGCAATGGATAAGAAAACGGTTTGTTGTCAGCGATGAGCAGGCATCCAAACTGGCTGGACTGGAGCGACCGATAAAGGACTTCTGGCATGATTTATTGGGCCCAGATTACAGCCCCCTATATAAAGACCCTACATATTGCAAGGCCTGGGATTATCTCGCCTACAAGACTATCAAAGTGATATGGACTTACAAGCATTACGAAACCGTGTGGGACGACATGATGCATCATTATGATGAGATTCAGTTTAAGAACGACTTGAAAGATCTTTTAAGGGACAGTTCTCACCGTACCATAAAAATACGGCAGACATTGGCTTACTTGAAATATCGTGAAGAAAAGGGTTATTATCTCAATAATGTGAATGTCGATGTCGATAAAGCATGGGAATGGATATCTAGTAAGATTGGACAGAATCTTTATCATGGCAATGATTACCATCAATTGGAAAAGGAAGACCTGCTTCCACCTCCCTTTGTGGAAGTTGTGTTGAGGCTTGTTGATAATGAGCATTATGAAGCATATAAAAAGGGCAAGGCTGATAACGATATTATTCCATTTGGAGGTTTAAGTTCGGGAGAAAGACAGATAGCTTACACAATAGGGAATATCCTTTATCATTTAAAGAACTTGGAGTCGGGAAAGCAGGACTTGAATGGTAACAAAGATCATGCAACGGCCATCAAGTACAATTATGTGAATATTATGCTGGACGAAGTCGAGCTATATTTTCATCCTGATTTGCAGAGACGTTTTTTGGGTCTGTTGGTGGATTCGATTGGTGGTCTTAAAATGGATAGTTGCTCGGGAATCAACATTACGCTGATAACCCATTCGCCTTTTGTATTGAGCGATATACCGTCCAGCAACATCCTTTATTTGTCGCGTGATAAGAATGATAAGCTGAGTCATTCCACCTTTGCCGCCAATATTCATGATCTCTTCAATGATGCATTCTTCCTGCCTAACACGATGGGAACAATAGCTCAGCGCAAAGTGGAAGAACTGGTTGCATATTACAATGCTATGCGTTTGCTGAAAGAAAAAAAGAGCAGTTGGCGACCTTTGGATAATAGGACGGAGGAACATAAAGATGAAACCATGTCGAAGATGCAATATATAGCCAGCATTGTTGGTGACAGCTATTTGCACGATGAGTTGACTGATATGGTTGAGGAGATGTTGGAATGGAAAAAAGACGATAAACGGCCAGACCATGAGGAGAATTGAATATCCTGCAAGGGGTAGTGCTGACTTTACGACGTTGACCGATGAATACCAACGCATTTTCACTGATGCTGAAAAGTTAACGATGGGAACAGAGTGGGAAGCATGGAAGAAACGTGAGAAACTGGAATTGGTTTTCCCAGAAACGGTAGAGGATTTACTTACTGCTGATGTGGATGTGCTGGCCGACGTGTATCAACGGTTCAGATCGCTTAGGCGCAGGTTTCCGCTCAAGAAGAAAAATTTCAAGGGGAAGATGGCTCGCAACCCCAAATTTAAGCAATTAGACAAGATTTTCAAATACACGAACAAATACGATGACAGGATAGCAAAATTCTTCATTGACCATGCAACGCAACTGCGGATAAGCTCATGTTACTATTGCGAGACTGCATATATCAATGTCTATCATGACAAGAAACGTCAGTTTGATGTTGACCATTTTCTTCCCAAAGACAAGTGTCCGATGTTGGGTTTGTCACTTTTCAATTTTGTTCCCAGTTGTCAAGTGTGCAATTCGAGAATTAAACTCGACAGGGAAGTTGGTAGAAGTAAGGCAGAATACGAGGGTTTCAATCCGGCAGGAGGTCATTATGCATTCGAAAGCAATGTCCGCATACATCTTCGGTTGAACAAAGTCTTTGCACGTGATATGAACAATCCCGACGCATATTATATCTATTTCCGTTGTGGGAGAGGCTTTCGTAAGGTGGTTGATTTCTTCCAGTTGACGGAGAGATATGAGTTTCATAAGTTGGAGGCGTTACGGATAAAGAAACTTAAGGCCCAATATCCCAAGAGCGCCAGAAAAAAAATTGCCAACCTGTTGGGCATTACAGAGGCAAAAGTAAAAGAAGATTTGTTTCACGAACAATTCTTGCAAAACAACAACAGGTGTTTCGCAAAGTTAACGAGAGATATGCTTTGATAAGGTTTTGATTAAATGAAAGACAATAAACAACTTACTTCATACTTGAACGAGTATTTGATTATGAACCGACCCCAGTTTGCTGTTATGATATCTGGCAAATGGGGGTGTGGAAAGACCTATTATATAGAGCGTCAGATTGAAGAGTGGAGCAAAACAAAGGTTAAGGCAAGTGCTGATACCATCGAATTGAAGCCTGTCTATATCAGCGTCAATGGCATAACCACGATAAGCTCTTTTGTGCGGCAGATCAAAATAAAGCTTTATCCTATCTTGTACTCAAAAGGTATGGCTGTTGCCAAAAAGGTGGCTTTTTCTGCGCTTCAAATTCTTACGAAATCAAAGGTGGATATCGATAATGACGGCACAGGTGAAGATCTGAAAACTCTATTGGATGCGGAAGGTATTCTGGAGGTGTTTAAGAGCGAATCATCAGCCATAAAGGGCAATCGCATATTGATTCTTGATGATCTGGAGCGGTGCCGTATTCCGCTTGACGAGTTGTTTGGTTTTATCAACGGCATAGTTGAGCATTCAAACTCAAAGGTGATTTTGCTTTGTGACGAGGAGAAGCTGTCAAAAGTTGCCGAACAGGAAGAGTTGAAGGTAAAATATGAAGATTTCAAAGAAAAACTGGTTGGTCAGACTTTTTCACTCGATGTTGATTATGCTGCTGTTACAAGTCTTTTTATTGACGAGGCGAAGAATGCTGTATTAACTGCCAATAAAGATTTCATCATTGAGCTGTTTATGGCTTCTAAGAGCGAAAACCTGCGGTTGGCTCGCCGTTGTATGATGGATGTTGTTCGCCTTTTCGAACAGCTTTCTATTGATACGAGCAAATATCCTAACTTTGAGGTGTTTGCTAAAAACGTGGTGGCCTATTTGACTATAGCTTCTATTGAAGCACGGTCAGGAAACTCTTTGATCGATAAATACCAAGGGTATAATTTCTCTGAGGAAGACAAACAGGCCAATCAGGCATTAGAAGAAAAGTATGTTTCACTGCTTGAACGACATCATATCTATCATTCAGCCTATAGTATTCCTATCAAACAATTGGTAAATTTCATTCGAACTGGATATATTGATTCGCCTAAACAGTTTGTTGAAAGCAGTAGAATCTTGCATTCCAGAAATATGGCTGATTGGGAAAAGCTGTGGTGGTGCGATAAATTGACGAATGAGGAGTTTTTGGAGATTCTCAAGAAAGAAAAAACCAGATTCTACAATAAAGAGTTGGATTATGCTTATGAGGTGGTTCATCTGGCTGGTATATTACTCTCGTTGGAGAAACGCGAGTTGATTAAACTAAGTAGGAGGCATGTGGTTAGTATAGCAAAAAAATCCATAGCTGAGTTATATCAAAAATATCCGAACGATTTTCAAAGAACACAGCTGAGCGATCGTGGATACGAATTTCAAGAATCCAGGACTGAGGAGATGAAAGAAATCATATCGTATGCTGGTACGTTGTTTCAAAAAAGAGCGGATGTGATAGAAAAAGAATATGTGCGGCGGGTTTGGAATAACATTGGTCCAGATACAACACGAGAGAGTCTCAATAAGCAGTTTGAGGAACTGACGCCAAACAGACAATACACATACGCGATGAAATGTATTTTCACTCAAGTGTCTCCGCGCGATTTGGCGGCTCGTATAGTGGCTTTGCCCAATGCTGCAAAAATTGAGTTTAGTCACTTCCTTATGGGAAGGTATTATTTGGAGGGTTGTGGCGTTATTGCCCAAATTGATGACGAAAAGAAGGCAGACAAATCCCAATTGGTTAAAATCTCTACTATACTGAAATCAAAAGCCAAACATTTGAAGCTATTGGATAAAGAAAAGACAAATTTGATTATCAGAAAAATAGATGAGGCGGTTGCAAAAATGTAGAAATCAGTATGTGTCCTTCCTTAATGTAGTATTAAGGCAATAAAAACGGATTTGCGGTTTTTTAGAATAAGGACAAATGTAATAGACGATATTGACGAGAAGAGTTTTGATGCACCAGAATCGCAAAAATACAAATCGGGACGCTTCAATGTAAAAGACGGGGTGGTTTTCTATGCGTCATTTGATGTGGAGACTTGTATTCATGAATGCAGAGTAAGCATGGAAGACTATTTGTATGTGGCTACCATGGAGCCACTCAGAACCTTGCACCTTCTGGATTTAAACCAAGTTCAAGAAAAAGAAAGTGAGGAAACGCCATCTGAGGATTTGTCTTTGGCGATAAGACAGATATTGAGGGCGGGTGGTCATTCGTATGGTGTTACAAGGAGAATTTCGGAATTGGCAAAATCACAAGGATTGGACGGCATTATCTACCCGTCTTATTTCAATAGCGTAAGAAACAAACCCTACATAAATATTGCCCTTTATGGTCAAGTGATTAAAAATATGGATGTGCAAGTGAAATCCATTGATAGAATTCTGCTTGGCCAAGTGAAGTACAAGTTTAATTATGGGCCTTGTTTTTTCTGAACGAGGATTCGTTTAGGGCGGTCTGTCCATATCGGATGACTGCTGGTGAAAAAAACCGCATCAACCTCAGCATGTCGTGCTAATGAGATTGGAGCGGTTTTCGAATATGATGGTGAGTAACTAACAGACCTATGATTGATATGACTCTAGAGTCTGTCTTGATGAAATAATATGGGCGGTTTTACAAAAGTAATAGTATTAAACAAAGGCTACCAAGGGGAGGAGTACCGACAAGGCTCGTTGAGAGTTATGTGGAAAAGCGTGAAAAGAATAATGTGATAACCACATGAATAATACTATAGATAACCCGTTGGCGGAATTAGAAAAGAGGGAAAAGAGAGCGAAATAAATGGATAAAAAGTTGCACATATTATTGATTTTCAGTAATTTTGTGGTTGAAATCAAAAGTAAATCACAAGAAAATCACATGTA
>JAEEGK010003905.1_pt1 | contig 36779 bp, 32 predicted proteins | sample 8958771 | NCBI WGS metagenome assembly JAEEGK01 (sample SAMN16246547, study PRJNA631951) | gut metagenome | biome: gut microbiome; feature: rumen; material: SC-attached | host: Bos | place: Iran: Karaj | collected 2018-10 | reverse complement strand
AAGACGGTCTTCTGTCATTGGCGCCTTTGTATAAAAGGTTCATAACCACATAGCCATTATCAGTCCAGTACTGCACACATTTAGCCATGAGATTGTCTCCTACCCTATACCCATACTCGCCTTCGGAATAAACGGTATTTTCAGAGAAATTTCTTTTTAAGTAGCCTGTGTTTGCGGCTATTGTAAGAATGGTGGAGCCGATGAACTCATAACGCTTGTTGTTGGTCATCTGATAAGCATAATCAAAGTATGAATTGTAAAGCGCATCCTCAGCTCTGTAGAAGTTTTTTAACATTCTGTCATAGACACTGCACTTAGTTTCGTACGTACTGCGCCTCGTGCAGGCATATGAGTTGACGGTGCCGAGCCCGGATACCAGCATTGTAAGCAAAAGTGCCAATGCCGTTACGGTTCTTAAAATGTGTGTTTTTTTGGTAGTTTTCATTTTACCCTCCTTGATTGTTTTTTTATGCTGAATTTATTGTAATATGCAGGGTAATGAATTCTGTAATCTGCGTTTTACCGGGTTTTAAGCAAAAGAAAAGACCCTTATACACCCGCGTGCATAAGAGCCTTTCAATACCTGTATTATTCGGTTATTATTCCATAACAACGCCGTCAGCGTCGAAGTACTTAACGGAATCTTCTTCGGATACACCGTAGTAGTATACGTTATTCTTAACATCCTCAAAGAATACGGTTACATCGCCGTAGGTAAGAGCCTTCTCTGCGGGGTTAGCTTCAAGTGCAAGAGATGCATCGCCCTCGGTCCAGTTCTCGCTTACCCATGTCTTTTTGGATAATACTTCTGCAAGAAGTGCTGCCACTGTTTCATTGTTGCCTTCGCCTGCAAGCTTAACAATTGCTTCGCTCTCTGCGTGCATAACGGCTGCTGTAAGAGCTTTCTTGGGAAGGGTCTTAATGTTGGATTTGGCTGCTGTTGCGCCCTCAAGGTCGCCTGCAAGGAACTTCTCAGCCATTTCCTTAACTGCTGCATAATCGGCTGTTCTGCCCATGCTGTCAAATAACTTGCCGCACTCTGAAAGAAGACTTGCTGCCTTGTCGTAATCGTAAGCTTCTTCAGCAGCGATTGCTTCTTTGTACTTGTTAATGGTCTCAATGTAGGAAGCTGCATCCTTGTAATCAGCTACTGCTTCAAAAGCCTCGAGAGACTTGTCGGCATTGCCGATCTGTAAGGATTTAACTGCCTCGTTGTAAAGTGCTTCTTTTGCTTCGTCAACTTCTACGGAAGCTTCGGTAGATGCCTTACCGTTTGCGGAAACCTCATCTGTCTTGCATGCTGCAAAAGAAGAGATTGCCAATGTTGCAAGAGTCAAAACCGCAACTCTTGCCATGAATGAATTCTTTCTCATACTCTTTTCCCTTTCTTGTTGCGCTTAGCACAACAGTGGTTATGATAGCACGATACAGAAAAACAGACTATCAAAAAATAATAGAAAAATGTTAAAATATCGCGTATAATTTTGTGGAAAAAAGCGCAAGAATTTTGATTTTCCCTATTGACACAGGGGGCTCTTTAATTTATTATACTCTAGTATGTGTACGTTAAATCGTCCGTGTCCGGAGTAGCGTACCTAGTATATTAACCGTATTTTTTGATTAAAATGGAGGTGTATAGTCTTGGCTAACATCAAATCTGCAAAGAAGCGTATCTTAGTAAGCCAGGTGAGAGCTGAAAGAAATAAAGCTATCAAGTCCGGCGTTAAGACTGCGATCAAGAAGGTTTATGCTGCTGTTGACGCTAATGACCAGGCCGCTGCCAAAGAAGCACTTGTAAATGCTACTTCTGTTATGGATAAGGCTTGTGCCAAGGGTGTTTATCATAAGAACACCGTTGCGAGAAAGATTTCCCGCTTAAGCGCTACTGTCAACAAGATGGCTTAATCAGTCGCAATCATAAATATAAACATTAAACCCTTTCGTACCGTCATGCGAAAGGGTTTTTTATTGCCTTAAATATAAAGGGTACCGGATTAATCCGATACCCTTCTTCTGTCTGTTATCTTGAGTGGCCTCCGCCGCCGTGGCTTCCGCCGCCGCCCAATGAATGATGGCCGCCGCCACCTCCACCGCCGCCTCCGCCGCTGCTTCTTGACTCTGACGGGGGATTGTAATGTTTAACGACGTTCTTACGTAAAAATGTATCTCTGTTTACTTCAAAGCTTAATGAATTGCCTATCAGGTAAGAGGACTCCGTAACCGTTTTTTTGCCTGCCTTGGACGACAGATGCGTAAGCAGGTATATTAGCGTGAAAATAACGGCCGCACCGATTGTAACCTTAGAGCCTGTAAGCTTCATGCCTACCATATCGATTCTGAATTGATCCACAAACTTTACGCAGGCCTTATAGTAATCCGTCTCCACATAATCGTAGAATACGTCGAGGGCGTAATCTATCATGGGTTCGGAATATTTTCTTTCAACTTTACCGGTGGTGCACATCCAGGTATAAATCTTATTGGTCTCAGGCTCTCTATAGAGGTTGTCCACAAGCAGTACACCGTCGCCCGAGTAAGGAGTTCCGTCCAAAATCTGAGGCTTGTCGTAGCCGAATTTATTGTCCTCCCAGAATTTATCGGCATATACCATAACATATTTGTCGGGAGTTATGGTCATATCGTATTTTGCCTTATATTCGGGAGCGTAATCCTTGAGGGATTCATTGAGGGTCACGATTACGATATCGCTGGTAGTAATCTTCTCGGCCTCATGAATATAAGCCTCAAGCTTCTTTTCTTCTTCATCCGTAAGCTGGTCTGCATAGTCAAATACACGCTTGTCACCGTACACACGCTCGGTATTGGGGCTGTCGTAATAGCCCTTGGCGTTTTTGGCGGTAATGAACCATCCTGCCAAAAGAAGTGCCACAATAATGGTGGGTATTAAAAATACTCCTACAAACTGGGAGAAATTAGAATTGTAATGTTTCTTCATCTAAACACCCCCGTAATTATGCCCAGTAAGCCTTCTATTCCGCCGTAGAACAAAAGCCCAGAGAATATTGAGTATATTATTACCTTAAGTACGGAAACGGGGGTCTTACCGATGATTTTACCGGTCTGACCGTTTACGTAGAAATTGTAGTCCTTGCCTCTGAAGTGATATTTGTATATCCATACGGGAAAAAGTGCATAGTCAATCTTTTGGTCCGTAAGTGTAGTCCGGTCTACCAGCGTCTTCATGGAATTATAGCCGCCGATGGATTTCTTCATAAGAACTTCCGCACTGTCAGCCGCTTTCTTTTTGGCACGGTCGGCGAACTTGTCAGCCGTATCGTTGTATATTTCGCCAAAGAAACCGGACAAATACTTCGGATTGAAACTCATTAAATCCGAGTAGTCATAAGGCTCCATCAAGTCCATGGTGTAATCGTCCATTTCAAAAGAAGCATCCACGGGTATGTTGTCGAAGCTTGCATGCATGACTCTTTCCACCGAGTAGTAAGAGGTCTCCGTATAATCATAGTTACCGCTTGACCAACGCTTAACCTTGGTACCCTCTCCCGAAAACTCTGACTCAGCCAGATAGTCATACAAAAAGAAAGGAACGTAAGCTCCCTTCATGCTTTCAAGACTCTTCTCGCTCAAAAAAGAAATGGGCGCAAAAAGACGCTTCTTAAATTCTTTGTCCATTGCGGCTACAGCCATGTCTTTGTCGAGCTTAAAGGGAATAATGGAGTCGGGCTTATATTCCCCTTCCACTCTTTTGTCAAAAACAAGGTAGTTCCCGCAGTAAGGACATTTGTCCGAACTCTTATACTCTCCCGGGTCCACCTCCGCGCCGCAGGAAGCGCACACGGTAAGTGAATCATTGCCCGCTACGGTTTCGGTGTCTTCGCCCTCGCAGTAAGGGCAGTACATTTTTTGTCTGGCAGGGGCAAATATCATATTGCCGCCGCAGTTCTTACATTGAAAATTCATTCTGTCCTCTTAACCTTTATAACCATTCCTGAATAAAATTAAGCACTCTGTCCTTGGGAAGAGGCTTGGAAAAATAATAGCCCTGAATAAACTCCGCATTGAGTTTCTTAAAGGCCAGATACTTCTCCTCCGAGTCAACACCTTCCACCACGATTTCCATGCCCAGCTTGTGAAGCATCTCGATGGTGTATTCGGTGGCTATACGCACCTTTTCGGATACGAAATAATTGTCCGTAATAAGCTTGTCAATCTTAATAATCTTAACCGGCAGATTAACCACATAAGTTAAGTTGGAATAACCCGAGCCGTAATCGTCCAAAGAAAAACTGCAGCCGTAGTCAAGAAGTTCACGCATGTTTTTGTCAATCGCCTTGCCCGAACCGGTGGCAGTCTCGGTAATTTCAAAATTAATCCTGTAAGGGGGTATCTGATACTCGCCCATAATATTCTTAAGGATTCGCGCCATGTCGGTCTGCATGCACTGAACCACCGAGAGGTTAACCTCTATGTACTCTATTCCGTACTCGTCCACATGCATTCTTTGGATAAACTCACAGACCTTTCTGAATACGGCCTCACCGAGCTTAAGAATCATGCCGTTTTTCTCCGCATATTCAATAAAGTCGGAGGGCATTACCATGGTACCCTTGTCGTCTCTTAAACGAACCAGCGCTTCCATGGAACTGAAGCGTCCTTCTTTGATGTTGTAGATAGGCTGATAGTAAACCTCTATGGAATCGTTGCGAAGAGCCCACTCTATTGCGTGGCGGATTTCCATGCTTCTTTGTCTTACAGCAAGTTCATCTTCGTTGACCGTAAGAATGTCTCCGTTGGGCCGTTTCATACTCTCGCCCGCGAAATAATGAACCACTTCTTCAAGGTCGTCCACCGTCTTGAATTTAAGAGTATCCTCGATGTAGGACAAAGAAACGCCTATTTCCATGGAGGCATTCTCTATATTCCAGGGAAGTTCAAAACGCTTGATAATGTATTCCAGTGCTTTTTCCGAATCACCGGGCTTGTCAAGGGCGATGCAGAAAAGATTGTCCTCAAGTCTGAAAAGGGTGGAATCGGGAATGTTGTCGGCAAACTTGGAAATGGCCAGAATAACGGTTTCAACGGCATGAGTACCGAATACTTCGTTGACCATATTCATATCCCTTACAAGCAGGGAAATAAGAGCCTTTTTTTCTTTGTACTTAATATGCTCGGACATTATCATTTCAAAGCCCTTGCGATTAAATACGTTGGTGGCAAAATCCAGGTGGTACTCCGGATTCTCAAGCTTACAGTACATATACATACATCCGATAGCCATGGCAAGACTTACCACCAGAAGTTCATTGTTGATAAACTGAATAAGTGCGGCTACGAGCCACGCAATCATCCAGAAGTAGATGGCATAGCGTCTTTTGACGTTAATCTTCTCTCGCAAAAGAAGAATCATAATAAAGGTGGAAACTATATACAAAGTACAAAAAGCATAGGTAACAAGCACGGGGATTCCGTACGTATAGATAGCGTTGCCCTCTGCGAAAATTTTAACGGGAGCAAACAAAAGAACGATAATCTCGATAACCAGAGGAACTGCGGTGGCATTAATCCAGAACTGCTTGAACGAATAACGAATCTCGGCCACGGAAAACCAGGCGGCAAGACAAGCCACCATGGTAATTGAAAGAAGGTAGAATTTGCATACTATCTGTGTAACGTTCATCCCTATCACATCTCGGTAATTGATGGCAAAGATGGAGGATATATCCAGAATAATGCTGACGATTACGCCGAAAAGCAGTTTGGTAAAAGCACGCTCCGCCGCAAAGTTAAGTCTCTTCTGGCCAAAGCACATGACAGCCACGACTATTGCTATAGTCAGTGCCGCAAACTGAAAATGAACATTCCAGACCATAAATTCCTCCGATAGGGAAAACAGATATAATCCATTTTTTTACACTATAGAATATTATAACTCTTGTTTACATAAAAAACAATCAAAACCCTTATTTTAAGCCAAATAACAGGGGTTATCAGTCAATCACCACTGCCTGGGAATAAAATTGTTTGTATCGCTTTATAAAGGCATCCATGTCATATTCTTTGATGCCTCGTAAGGGATCGGAGACTATTACCACATTTTTACGGGTGTCGTAGCCTATAAGCACCATGCAATGAAGGTTGGTCTTCCAGACCAGGTACTCTCCGTCCACTATCCATTCAAGGGAGAATACGGGCTCGGAAGCGATATTGGCGGCACCCCACACTATTACGGGGTCTCCCTCTCTTACACGCAAAAGAAGATCGTTAAACGAGGCTCCCGTTAAGTCCGTGGCTCTTAAAGGGCTTCCCACCGCTTCAAGGTATGAATCGGCGGCATCCGCTATTACAGGGGCATAGCAACCGAAAGAATTGGTCTTAAAAGGGTCTCCCACAAACTCTTTATAAAAGTTGGCCGCTCCTATCTCACCTTTTTTAAGATAGTCTCTGGCCAGGTCTTCTTTGGAAATGTTAAAGCCGAGATATTTTAGCACCGTGGCAAGACTTGTTATTTCGCAGCCGTTCGGAAGGCTCGGATTCTGTCCGATGTAGTGAACGTCAAGCTTAACCCGCTCCTCTTCCATATTTATTTCTTCGGTTAAGGGCATGTCTTCCCTGTTTCTTAAAAAGTTGGTACCGTTACCGTACAAAAGCTCTCCGTTCATGGTTACAAGCTGGTAACAGCAATCTTCCGAAATACCTACCCGCAGGAACTCCTCCCAGAGGCCGGTGGTTTTGACGGGCGTTCCCTCAAAAGAAGGTCTCGCATAAAGCCCCACCTCCGAAACCGCAAATACATAATCGGATGTCTCTCTGAACTTTATTCCTTCCACAACGGAGGGTACCGAAACTCCCACGGGCACCTCGATGTCCACAGGTTCCTCGTACTCTCCCCTGATTATGTTTCGAAGAGTAAAACGAACATTTAAATTCTGAATGCGAAGGGTTTTTGAAAGATTCTCAGACATCTTCACCGGATACTCTTCCATGGTTTTCTTTGCCTGATAATTTAAATAAGCGGTTTCGACCCGTCTGCGTCCGTTATCCCAGGTTCGGGACAAAAATTCTCCCGTCTTATGGGCGCACTCGACCACGAAAGTTGCGGCCGTAGGCTTGTCTCCCCGGTCCTTAACTTTCCCGCCTGCGTAGATATATATGATTGCAAGAAGAATCAGAAGCGAAATACTGAAAAACAGTAATCTCCCCTTTTTACGATTTTCCATGGCGCTCCGAAGCATTTTTCATTATTTCTTACCGTTTTATTTTACCGCGGTAAGGATAAAGAATCAACTTTCGCGCACGTAAAAGCCCCATGCTTTTGCATGAGGCCTAATGTTATCTGTTATCAACTTTTTCGGGATTCAAATCGTGATGAGAAAGTCTCTCCCAGGCCACTTCTTCCCATTTGGTACCGGGCTTGCCGTAGTTGCAGTAAGGGTCGATGGAAATTCCTCCGCGGGGCAAGAACTTGCCGGTAACCTCGATGTATTTGGGGTCCATAAGTGCTATAAGGTCCTTCATAATCTTATTTACGCAGTCCTCATGGAAATCGCCGTGATTTCTGTAAGAAAAAAGATAAAGCTTAAGGGATTTGCTCTCCACCATACGCTCACCGGGAACGTAAGAAATATAAATGGTGGCAAAATCGGGCTGGCCGGTAATGGGGCAAAGACTGGTAAATTCCGGGCAGTTAAACTTTACAAAATAATCGTTGTCGGGATGCTTGTTAACAAAAGTCTCAAGGAGTCCGGGATTATAATCAAAATCGTATTTGGTACCCTGACTTCCAAGCTTGGTTAATCCTTCTTTTTCTCTCATCTTTATTCCTCCCTCGGTTTAATCTTACGTGCAATATAGATAAAAGGTGTGTCCACAAGGGCCACGATTGCCTTGAATAAATAAGTGGTTACGAGAATGCTTATAAATACATTTGTGGGATAGGTGCCAAAGAAAGCAAGGAAGGCAAAAATCACCGTATCGATAAGCTGGCTTATTAAGGTGCTTCCGTTGTTTCTGAGCCAAAGCTTTGACTTGTTGTCGCCCGTTTTTTTCCAGATGAAATGATAAAGTACCACGTCAATGTTCTGACTGCAGATAAAGCCGACTAAGCTTGCGATTGTAATCCTCGGTACAAGGCCGAATACCACCTTGAGGTTTTCGTTGATGTAGTCGTTGGCATTGGGTGTAAACAAAAGTATAAGCTGTGTGCCAAGGAGCCACAAAAGCATTACCGAAAAGCTGTACATTACCGCTTTGTGTGCTTCTTTTTTGCCGTATTTCTCGGACAGAATATCCGTCACAAGAAATGTGGATGCATAAAGGACATTGCCGGCGGTTGTGGAAAGGCCGAACAAGTCCACGCACTTGCACACCGCAATGTTTCCAAGTAATGTTCCGAAAATTGCAAAAGCAAAAAGGCCGTTCTTGCCAAAGAACTTATAAAGCAAAAGAACGCTTCCCAAGTAAATAAGTACTGTAATGATAAAAATTAATTCGTTGGACACTGTTATTCTCCTAAATCTTCATACTCAATCGGATCTGTCAATCCGTTTAATTTAAAGGCGTTTATCCTGTCTCTGCAGGTGCCGCATACGCCGCAGGCTTTGTCGTGGCCTTCGTAGCAGCTCCAGGTAAGTTCAAAAGGAACTCCGATTTCCGTTCCCATAGCCACTACCTGAGCCTTGCTCTTGTCTATGAAAGGCGCCACAATCTTAAGCTCATTGCCGCTTCCGATATAGATTGCATCGGAAATAGCCTTATTAAAGGCCACACTGGTGTCGGGGTAAGCATTACCCGCCGCATCATCCGCATGAGCTCCGTAGTAAATCTCCGAGCAGCCGTGACTGAGGGCAATCGATGCCGCAGACGAAAGAAACAAGCCGTTTCTGTAGGGCACATAAGTGTTCACGGGGCTTCCGCCTGTTTTCTTAAGCTGCTCCGCATATTCTTCGTGAGGAATCTCTTCCGCTGCGCCCTCAAGGAGGGTACATTTGCTGTCTTTAAAGATTTCTCCGAGGTCGAGGGTGATTCTTTTTACTCCGTAAAAGGCTGCCACCTTTTCGGAAGCTTCCATTTCTTTTTTGTGCTTCTGTCCGTAATAGATTGACAAAGCAAGAACCTCTTCCGGCCCGTATTTTTTTACCGCGAGGCCGAGGCATACAGAGCTGTCGAGGCCGCCGCTGAATAATACCAATGCTTTCATATTTACTCCAACAAAAAAGCTCCGCGAAAACGCAGAGCTAAATTAACACATGGTAATGTCTGATAATAGTCCTGGTTTTGTTTATAGACAGGATGGTACAAACGAACTGTCTGTTATTAAGATTACAATTTAGTTATTATATTGATTTTCAGGGAAATGTCAACCCTTATTCCACTGCATTTCTGCCATAGGCTTCCGCTTCCGGAATTTTTCCCTCTATGTTAAGCATGTGTGCGTAAAAGAAATCCTCCTGCACCTTTATGCCTTTTCTTTCAAGAATTTCTTTTAAGGCTTTAACTGTGCGCCTCGACCAGTTGGAAGTGGTAAAAAGTCTTACTTCTTTAATAATTGCGGCGGGAAGATTTTCGGCATACTCTCTTAATTCCGGTGCCATGATATTGGCGTAGGGTGCACCTCCCAGAAAAAGAATGTCCTCCTCATCGGTGAGATAAGGCTCATCATCTATGCTGATTGCCTTAACTCCGGCGCCTTTGGCAATAGCCTCGGCAATTCTTCTTGTGTTGCCTGCTTTGGTCTTGGAACAGTATCTTACTGCTATATTCTTCATAACTAACCTCTTTTCTTTTTATATACGCTCTTAACCCTGTCAAGAATTTTGAGATATAAATACCCTATTATAAGCAGGAATATCATAATCGCCAAAATCCACCACGCAACTCCCATAAAGGGAAGTTCTTTGGAGAAACCGAAGGCTCCCGCGGGACTGCCCCAGTTTAAGAAAAAGTAAGGATAATTGTATCCGGGCGCAAACTCCCAACCCTGCAGATATCCTATGCCGGCATAAATTGCATAAAGAATAGGGGGCGCGATAACCCAGAATACGTTTCTTTTTCTGATGTCGGAATCTATTCCCGATACAAAGAAATCTGCTATGGCAAATACCGGTGTTACCACATGTGTGAGCACGTTCTGCAGGTTCCACGCTTTATCTCCGAGTGTGGGTGCCAAAACGATGCAGAACACCACTCCCGTAAGGGTAATGGCTATTGTTCCCGCAAATTTCACAACATACCATAACTCTCCCGGTTTCTTACCGTAAAAAAGAACGGTTCCGCCGATTAGGGCAATAAGCGCTATAGCTAAATTGGACTGTATGGTAAAAAACATAAATACGGTACTGCCGCCCATAAATGCATTTTCACTTGCAAGGGCACTTATGGCGGTACCGACTATGGCGGCTATTATTACTATGTCTTTAAGAAGAAGAGACAATCCGAGTCTTTTTTTGCTCATCATAACCTCCTTGAGGATTTTGCGTTTTATGCTATTCGATTTTATGCAATGCATTATAGTATATAAAAACTGTCCCGTCAAGAGACAGTTTTTTGATTCACAATCAGCGGTCTACTCAACAAAAGCCTCAACTTCCGAAGTTATCTGTCGGTTTTTGAAATAATATTCAAATTTCTTAAGCTCGGCCTCCTTTATGGTAATTCTGCCATTCTCCGTTGAATAGCTGATTCCCATGGGAGCGCTTGACAAAATGCCTATTTCTTCGTACTCAGCCGTATGGCCGTTGGCCACACATCGTAATTTGCCGTCAACCGGTTCAAAGAAAGCATCGGCCTCATCCTTACACTCTCTGCTTAAATTGACACCCACGCATAAAGACCCGTCGGATGCTCTCACAAAAATAAGTTGAATAAGGACTCCGTTTTTTGAAGTGTAATTATAAAATAAAGGCTCACCGGTTATCTTTTCTTCTTCTATTACCAGATCGCCGCCTAAGCCTTCAGTCTCTTTTGAAGTTTCTGCGTCTTTCTTATTAACGGGTCCGCCCGCAAGAGGAACCGCCTGCTCTTCCACAATAACCGCAGCCTCGTTTATGGCAACTTTTTTGGCCGCTTTATCACCTTTGCCGAATTCCATCCATGCCATGCCCAAAATGACCGTAACACCTGCCAACAGAGGCAAAACACAGAAGACGAAAATCATTTCTTTTTTCTTTAAAAATTTTGCTTTGGAGTTTTTCTTTTTATCCATAGTCTTACAAACTTTATCCTATATTCAAAAGAACCTGTATCCACTGTGAAGTGGTATAATTTCCGCATTTTTCTTTGTCGCTGCTTATTTCATCCATCTTGGCCGTCTTCTTTTCGTCGGCACAGATTTCCTTTAACAGGGACTTAAGCAGTCCTTGAAGGTCCTCCTCCTCAGCATTCTCAAGATACATAATCCTTGCTTCTTTCGGCATCGAACGCAAATCATCGAGTAAAGCATTGTTCTCCATCAAAAATCTCCTTCACACTTAAAGCCCCACCCTGTATACGTATTATAGCCATGCCCAAGCAACGATAAATAAATTGCCATCTGTGCGAATAAGCACATAAGCCCCCGACCGAAGTGAAACGTAGACCCGAACCCGAGGTTCGAATCCCAGAGCAAAACAAAAAGGACTTGAGATAATCTCAAGTCCTTTAAGTACGTGCGTGAAAGGATTCGAACCCTCGACCTACTGGTCCGTAGCCAGTCGCTCTATCCAGCTGAGCTACACGCACATTTTCTCATGCCGTTCTCACGGCACGAGAATGATATTACCATAGGAATTCTAATAAGTCAAGGACGTTTTTCAGTTTATTTTTGTTTCTTTCTCTTAAGCTGCTCAAGCTTGAGATTGGTGTTGTAAAAGTCCTTGGTGGAGCAGCCTGCACGACCGCCGCCGGCGCAGGCACAAGCACAGGCGCAGGCACAGGAATGGGCACAGGCGCAGGAGCTGTGAGCACAGGAACTGTGGGCGCAGGAGCTTCTGGTGCGGGGCACGGGAATATGAGTTACATGTACGCGTACGTAGGTGTTGGGTGAATCGCCGTAGCGGAACAGACCTTCGCTGTCGTACTTCTTGGGATCTTCAATTTCTTTTTCCTCAATAACCTCTTCGCTTTCGATGAAGCTTCTGCCGCAGTAATCACATTTTTCTTTGCCTTCCGGACGGGCAGCGCCGCAGCCGGGACAGGTGGGATAGTATTTGATTAAGGTTCTGGTAACCTTTCTCTTGGTCTGTGGCTTACCGCCGAGACCCGAGCCTGAGCCGTAGGAGCCGGCCTTAAGTACGGCTCTTATAAATAATCCGAAAATGATTATTCCAACGATAGCAGCCAGACCTGATCCACCGTCATCACTGCTCTTGGATTCGTAGCTGTAGTCATTGTTATAACTGTCATCGTAATTGCTGTTATCCGCATATTTGTCAGTGTTAAAAGAATATGCGTCGCTGGGATAAGTTACGCTGATTTCTGCAAGCTTCTGACCTGCGGAAAGGGAATCTGTCCATGTAAGGTAATCGCCGTCAAGGGTGGCGCCGTGGCTGTTGCCGATGGATTTGTCGGAGTTCCACTTAACCACGATATTGTCAACCGCTATATCGTCAAACCAGCCGGGAATAAAGTAATAAACGGTTTCACCTTCCGTAAGGATGTTCATCTCGTACATGTAGTCCTGCACAAGATCAAAGTCAAAAGAAACCACTTCATCCTTGTAATACTTCTTGTCAAAATAAATCTTGGCAACGTACTTGCCTCCGCTTGAAGTAGCTTTAATGCTCTTGACCGTAGCGGAATCGGATGTACAGGAAATATAGTGGGAGTTGGGAATGCCCACCTGAACCCACTCAAGGGGACCTTCGGACGAGGAATCAAGTACCTTCCAGTCGATGTGATAATGCATGTTAAGGGTTGCGTCTTCATTGACGTCAACGGTTATTTCGTAGTTTAAAATCTCATCAAGGGGCTTGGCCGCAAATGCCTTGGTGCCGGGGATGAGTGTCACCGCCAAAAGAACAAGGACGGAAAATAAAGCTGCTAATCTTCTTTTCATTTCTTTTCCCTCCTTAACGGACATCTGCCTAACATAAGAGCCGAATACTCACGTCTCTTTTTGCAGGTATCGCTGTTCCAGATGGTCTCCCAGTCTTCTTTTAAGAAATTGCCGAGGGCATCGGAAGAAAGCCAGCTCTGGCAGGGTACAACGTTACCGCCGGGAGTGATGGCCATGTTGCTTAAGCAGGCTCCGCAGTTGGGCGTGGACAAAGCATGCTCTTTAAAGAACTCTTCGTCGATCCAGCCGGGTGATGTAAAGCTTATCTCCATACCGTTTGCATATGCGTAATCGCTTGCGGCAGCCAGAACATCTTCAATTTCCTTGGGTGAAAGCTGAAGTTCCTCGGACTTGTCCGTAAGGGCATTACCTGTGGTAATAAGACCCGAGCAGGTTACATATGTAACACCGAGACCCTTTAAGAATTCAAGAGTCTTAACATAATCTTTGTTGAGTGTGCAAAGAGGTGTGTTGATGCTTAAGTTAAGGCCCGCTTCAAGAGCGTTCTTAATGCCTGCCACAGTATCGTCGTAGTGGTCGGCACCCACAAGTTTATTGTGAATGTCTTTATCGCAGGAGTAAAAAGTAATCTGAACGCTGTCGATTTCATTGTCAAAAAGCTTCGCGCAGTATTCTTTGGTAAGCTTGATACCGTTTGTGTTAAGGCGGGAAACAAACCATCTTGCGTGGTCGATAAGTTCAAACAGATCCTCGCGCATGGTGGGCTCGCCGCCGGTAAAGGTAACCTGGGTTACACCGATTTTCTTAAGTTTATCAAGGATTTCTTTCCACTGTGCCGTGGTAAGTTCCTGCTCCTCGGCATGGGTCTGTCCGGCCGCATAGCAATGCACGCAGCACTGATTGCAGTTCCACTTGCCGCTCTTCTCCATGGCGCTTACCATAAGGTCCATTCTGTGGGGTGCGGTCATGTGGTCGGCATAATCGCCGATGTTCATGTAACCGATATCCTCACTCACTTCTTCACCGTAAGCTACCTGCTTGAAGGTTTCCATCATACGGTTGATGTCTTCTCTGAAGCGCTTTTTGGAGGTAAAAGGGAACACCTTTTTAACAGCCTTGCAGGTGTTCTCAAGTATGTTCTCCACATCCTCATCGGACACCTCACGGCCGTGATATTTGTTAACTTCTCTTATAAATTCAGCCAAAAGAATGCTCCATGAATAATTCACGGGGATTATATCCTGACCGTTAATAATGGCTACGCTGGGCGCAAGCCTTCCGCCGTCAATCTTGGGCGGAATCAGATGGATACGCACAACACCGGGACCCTCGGGATTGAGAGTGGTGTGAACGACCTCTGTAAAATTTTCACGCATGTACTTTTTTAAAGTCATCTTGAAAATTCCTCTTCTTTCTCTAAACTCTACATTAGTGATTCTATCATACATCTCACAAAGTCAAAAGAAAAACCTTTGCAAAATAAAGTGTTCTATTTCTTCTTTTCAGTACCCGCAACAGGTATAAGTCTTTCTTTCATTGCATTTAATACCTTTTTCTTGTCCGCGCTCCAAAGGGGTGCCACGAGGATTTTTTTGTCTCCGTCACCGGTAAGTCTGTGAATTACCATATTTTCGGGAAGCTCTTTTATGCAGTCGCATACAATATCAATGTACTCTTCCATTGAGAGAGTTTTAAACAAGCCGGTTTCATAATCCTTAAGTAAATCAGTTCCCTTAAGCACGTGAAGAAGCTGAAGTTTAATGCCCTGTGCGCCTGATGAGGCCACATGTCTTACGGTTTTAAGCATGTCTTCTTCCGACTCGCCGGGAAGGCCCAGGATAACATGTGTTATCACCTCTATGCCGGCTTTGCGGAGTTTTTTGACAGCCTCATCGTATACCGATGTTTCGTAACCGCGACGGATGTATCTTATGCTCTCTTCTTTTACGGTCTGAAGTCCCAGTTCCACCCAGACGGGTTTGACTGTGTTTAAGTCTTTTAAAACAGTCAGAACATCGTCCCCGAGGCAATCCGGTCGGGTGGCTATGGATATGCAGCATACTTCCGGGTCTGAGGTGGCTTCAAGATATTTTTCTTTTAGTTTACATAAGTCACCGTATGTATTGGTAAACGCTTGAAAATAAGCTATATATTTAACGGTCTCGTTCTTGGGATTTTTGGCCTTAATGAATTCTTTGCCGAGCTTTAACTGCTCTTTTATGGGAAGATTTCTGTCCCCCGCAAAGTCACCCGAGCCTCCTGCAGAACAAAAAATGCAGCCTCTCGTATCAAGAGTTCCGTCCCTGTTGGGGCAGGTGCATCCCGCATCGAGGGAAAGCTTTAAAACCTTGCAGCCAAAGCGCTCTTTTAAATAGTTGTTAAGTGAGTAATAGGATATCTTTTCCATAGGCTTATGGTATCATTTCTTTTCAAAAAATTAAATCCATAAACAATTTATAAATTGTTAGCACTCGCTCTTGACGAGTGCTAACAATCGAGTTATAACGTAGTCAGAAAGAGGAAATAATTCCTCGTAAGTAAACAAACACCGGCCAAGGCCGATCACATATTTAAGGAGGTAACTATTATGTTTATGCCCGGATTATTTGATGAATTTTTTGATGATTTTGCAAGACCTGCAGTAGTAAGAAGAGGTAACACCGCTGCGGCTCAGATTATGAAGACAGATGTAAAGGAACTTGATAACGGATTCGATCTTGATATCGAACTTCCCGGCTACAAGAAGGATGACCTTCAGCTTGAGTTAAAGGAAGGCTACTTAACAGTCTCCGCTTCCAAGAAGGTTGAGAACAATGATGAAAAGAAAGGCACCTACATCCGTCGCGAACGTTTCGTAGGCACCAGCTCCAGAAGCTTCTATGTAGGCGAGGAAGTTACTCAGGAAGACATTAAGGCGAAATTTGAAGACGGTATTCTTAACATCTTCGTTCCCAAGAAAGAAGCTCAGCCCAAGATTCCCGAATCCAAGTACATTGCAATTGAATAAGCTTCATAAATTAAGCCCCGGCAGGATGTTTCCCGTCGGGGCTTTTATTATGCCTATAAAACTGTCATGCGGTTTCTTCCGCTTTCTTTGGATGCGTAAAGGGCTCTGTACACACGCTCAAAGGCTTTTTCAAAAGAATCGTCCTTCTTAACTTCCGTAACACCTATGGAGCAGGTAATGTGGCCTATTTCGGGGAAGTCTGAGAACTCTACTTCTCTTCTTAAGGCTTCCGCATTTTCTTTTACCTTGTCAAAGTTCTTACCGCGGTATATAATCACGAATTCTTCACCGCCCCAGCGGCCGACTTCCGCATCTTTTCCCTTAATGAATTCTTTTAAGAGACCAGCGAAGTGCTTAAGCACCTTATCTCCCGTTGCATGTCCGTGGGTATCGTTGACATTCTTAAAGTGATCGAGGTCAAGCATAAGAAGGGATACAGGCACGCCTTCTTTTCTCATAAGCTCCATGGAGTTTGTAATCTCTGTCTTAATGCTTCCGTGATTCATAAGCTCGGTAAGGGAATCCTTCTGAGCAAGATCTTCATATTTTTTAAGGGTTGCAAAGAGTTCTTCGGAGTTTTCGTTAATATCCTGAACCAGGAACACGAAACGGAAGTCCTCCGGGTTGGTGGTCTTAACACGGTTAAAGATTAATTTAACCCATATAAGCTTACCCTCGAGATTGGCCATCTGACAGTCAAAAGAAGTCATACGGCCGGGCGCAAGGTTGGTCTTTAAATATTCGGGATCCGTCACCTTTAAGAAGGTTTCTTTGTCATCGGGGCCGATCATATTGACTATCATAAGGCGCCACTCACTGTATTTAAGGGCGGCGTTAACGGTATCGTCAGAGATTTCACTTACATTTATACTGCCGGTAGTATCCTGCACAAGGTCCACGTACATGGAGAAAAGATAGGAACTCTGAATAGCGTTAACTTTACCGGTTGTCATGTATTCCTGCTTGTATTCGTCGGCAAGTTCGTCCATGGTAAAGACATATTTGCCGGTATCCTTTATGGGATAAACATTTAACTGGATAATACTGGGCTCTTCACTGCCGTCTTTATAAAGTTTCAGTCTTCTGCTGTATTTACCCTTGAAATCTCCGTAGTAAGATACGAAGGATTTGTAGTCTCCCACTACCTTTTCGTTGGAACCCGCAAGGTGGAACCAGAGTTTTTCTATTAAATCATGGTAATTACCTGTTTTATCAATAACACTTTCAAAAATGCCTCTTCTGATCAGTGCTTTGTACCTATTATCTGCATTGTCCGCTACAATAATCGTGTCAACAGACTCTTCAAGCAATCCCATTACATCATCCAATGTGTAATCATCGAGTTTTTTTTCGGACATAACGTCTCCCTCATCTCAAACCTGTCAATAGGTGTCATAATCAATCGGGCGGTTACCACCCTTTTCACATTCTATAAAGAAATGAATAACGAATAATAAAAACCGTTAGATATCGATATCCTGAACCACATCAAACGTATAGTCCGGGAAATTCTTCTCAAGTTTCTCCCTTATTTCCGCAATAAGCTTACCCCTCTCCTTAATGTTGTAATCAATGATTACATCCAGATTGATATGTTTGGTCTTCTCATCACAGAAATAACCGTGAGCCTGAATCACGCCTTCAAAAGCGGCAACGGTTCTTAAAACCTCCGAACGAAGCTTTGTCATTTCATCGCTCTTTGTATTCACGGAATAAATACCGATACCTGTCATTGCTATTCCGTGCCTTGCATAGACATTGGCGGCTATCCGGCGTTCCATGGCATCGATTTCAGTGGCCGTCATGGTTTCGGGCACTTCCACATGCACGGAACCCGTAAACTTGCCGGGGCCGTAACTGTGAAGAATTAAATCATAGGCATTGCCCACCGCCTCATCCTCGCAGATTGTTTTTTTGACTTCGTCCGTAAATTCCTTGGGCGCGCGCTTGCCAAGAATTTCATCAAGGGTGGACATAAGCATTTCAATGCCCGCTTTAACGATAAAGGCTGCAATAAGTATGCCTACATAAGCTTCCAGATTTACCTTAAAAAGAACATAAATCAGCGCCGATACCAGCACGGAAAAAGAAAGAACCGCATCAAACAAAGCTTCGGAGCCCGACTCAATAAGGGCATCCGACATTACTCTCTCACCGGTTTTTTTAACGTGACGGCCCAGGAACAGCTTAACCACAACCGCCACGGCAATTGTAACAAGGGTAATAACCGAAAAGTCCACTTCACCAGGGTTAAAGGCTTTCTTTATCGATTCAACCAGGGATGTAATGCCTGCGTAGATTACGATGGCGGCAATAATCATGGCGCTTAGATATTCAATTCGGCCGTATCCCAGGGGATGCTTCTTGTCGGGAGCTTTGCCCGCAAGTTTGGTTCCTATTATGGTGATTACCGATGCAAGGGCATCTGAAATATTGTTGACCGCATCAAGAATGATTGCTACAGAATTGGACAAAAGTCCGAGAAATGCTTTGGTACTTGCAAGAAGAACGTTCACTACTATTCCAAGAATTCCCGTTCTTACTATTACCTTACTTCTGTCGAGGGTTACATTACTGTTTTCTGACATAAAAAAACCTCCCATGCAGTTACTCTTCAGTATAGCATGGGAGAATTAAATTTTGTGTAAATTAATTGGCTGCGCGTTCCAAAGCGGCATCGATGTGCTCGCAGAAGTTGTCGGCACCGATTTCATCGTAGAGACCGCACTTCTTCAAAGCGTTCATGGGCTGCTCGTTAACGTGGGAAAGAATGAGTCGCACGTTTTTCTCCTTACAGTCGTCGGCCAGTGTCTTTAAGGCATTGATGGCTGTTGAGTCGATGGCGTTAACGCTACGCATTCTCAAGACTAAGTTCTTCATTTCTTCTTTTACCGAAATGGTAAGAATCTTGTCTGCCGCGCCAAAGAACATGGGTCCGGAAATCTCATAAACCATGGTATCCGCGGGAACCTTACGAAGGCTGATGGAATCGGGGTCGTTCTCATCGTCCACGAGCTTCCAGCCCTTTACAAGGGTCTCTTCGCTCATTCTCTTGATAAAAAGAACGCAGGTCACAATCATGCCGACCTCGATGGCAACCACAAGGTCAAATACAACGGTGAGTACAAATGTTGCCACCAAAACGATGATGTCTGAAACAGGGGCTTTTTTGCACTGGTTAACGAAGGTGCGCCAGCCTGACATATTGTACGCTACCATAAAAAGAATGGCTGCGATGGTGGGCATGGGAATGAGTGCCGCATAAGGCATAAGCACCACAAGGATAAGGCCCAACACTACCGCATGAACCATAGCTGCGATGGGTGTGCGGCCGCCGTTCTTGACGTTGGCTGCCGTACGGGCAATGGCGCCTGTCGCGGGAATACCGCCGAAAAGTGCGCTGGCGATGTTACCTGCACCCTGGGCAATAAGCTCGGTATTGGAGTTGTGTCTTGAGTTAACCATTGAGTCCGATACAACGCAGGACAAAAGGGACTCGATAGCCGCAAGTACCGCAATGGTAAAGGCATTGGGCAAGAGGTCCTTAATCATGCCAAAGGAAACATCGGGAAGTGAAAACTTCGGAAGACTTGCGGAAATGGTGTAGAGGTCTCCGATGGTGTTAACCTTCATATCAAGAAGCATAACCATAAAGATTCCTACGATTACCGCAATAAGTGAAGGGGGAATCTTGGTTAAAAACTTGGGTCTCTTAATCATGGGCCAGACAATAAGAATCGCAAGGCTCACCGCACCCACAATAAGTGCCTGATAATTTATGGTATTAATGAATTTGAAGTCATAGACAAGCTTGTCCATGGTCTCAACCAAAGGCTCTTCGGACACAACCGAAAGACCGAGGAAATCCTTAATCTGGCCGATTAAAATGGTAACGGCAATACCTGCGGTAAAACCGGTGGTAATGGTGTAAGGAATAAACTTAATAAGGGTACCCAGCTTGCAAAGGCCCATGACGATAAGAATAATACCCGCCATAATGGTAGCCACCACAAGACCGCTCATGCCCTTGGTAGCTACGATTCCCGCTACAATAGTGGCAAAGGCCGCCGTAGGACCGGACACCTGAACTCTGCTACCGCCGAGGAAGGCGATTACAAAGCCCGCAACGATTGCGGTGTAAAGTCCCTGCTCGGGGGATACTCCCGATGCAATGGCAAGGGCTATGGATAAAGGAAGGGCGATTATCGCAACAATGATACCTGCGATTACGTCCTTAACAAACTGTTCTTTTGAATAAGTCTTCATTACTGAAAACAACTTCGGTTTAAAGGTCTTCATACATCCTCCGCTAAATATATATGTGCAAACGATGATATTATAAAACTCGGCAATTAATGAAACAATTGTGATTATTGCTAAAAACCGCGGTTCCTCGGGCCTGTTTACGGTTTTATTTCATCAATGCTTAAGCTCATAGTAAAACAAATACTGCTGTATCACTCCCGCAACCCCTTTAAAGTACTCATGGTTGAAGCCCTTCGGGTAGTATTTGGCCAGAAGCTGCTTAACATGGGTGTCGATGGGAAATGCATCGATGTGATGAAGGCCGAAAAGGCATATGCAGTCCGCAACCTTAGGGCCGATGCCTTTGTGCTTTAGCAGTTCTGTTCTGGCAGCTGTATAGTCCATGGTCTTAAGTTCACTAAGCCATTCGGGATGAGCCGCCCCATACTCATACATTTCTTTAAGATAAGGCACGCGATAGCCAAGTCCCAGATTGACGCGCTCAAAAATGGCAGGGTCAAGATCGCCGGGTCCCGGAAAAGAATAAGTCTCATCTGCTCCCAAAGCCTTATGCCCCGCCTCACGGCACAAAGCCTCCACACTTCCCTTGATTCTGGAAATATTGTTATTCTGGGAAATAAGAAAACTTATGATAATCTCCCACAAATCCTGCTTAAGAATCCTTATGCCTCTTCCGCACTCAAAGGCTTCAAGAAGATGGGCATCCCCGGAGCCTTTAATAAGCTTCTCAATGCCGCAGTAATCCGTATCAAGGTCAAAATAAGGAGCCCAGATATCCGTCCATTCTTTTTCCGTGCAGTTTAGTTCAAACTCTTCTTCTCCGTGTTTCTCTATATCAAGAACGCGCCCGAATGCAGTCACACTGACACACCCCGGCGCATTTTCCTTCCACCGGAAGCACTGACCGCTTCCGGCAATCTCATTAACATCAAAATGATCTATATGTTTTTTCACGCTTAACCTCAGCCGTTAACATCGCTTAAATCAAAGTCTTCGCTTGTAAGGGTGGACATATCCGCCTCGGTATCCTTGACAAGACGCTTGGACTGATTAAGGATGGCTTCCTCAACCTTATTACGAACCAGACGACCGTTGCCCGCATCTCTTGCGCGAACCGCCTGAACCGCATTGTAATAAGTTAAAAGATTGGTCTTGGCGCCCTCATCGATAACGTATCCCTTGGACTTCGCTATAATAACGGAAATGTCCAAAAGTTCCTGACCGGTGTAGTCCGGGAAGTTAACGACGTTGGGGAATCTGCTCTTAAGACCCGAGTTGGAGGTTAAGAACTCTTCCATTTCGTTGGAATAGCCCGCCAAGATTACGATAAGGTTGTCTCTGTTGTCTTCTATCCCCTTAACAAGGGTATCTATGGCTTCAAGTCCGAAGGAATCGTCCTTGCCTCTGTACAAAGAATATGCCTCGTCGATAAAGAGCACACCGCCGATGGCCGACTGAAGTACCTGATTGGTAAGGGGTGCGGTATGACCCACATATTTGCCTACCAGGTCCGCACGGGATACTTCCACCAGCTGACCGCCCGTAAGGATACCGATGGCCTTAAGATAACGGCTTACGATACGCGCGATGGTGGTCTTACCTGTACCGGGGTTACCCGTAAATATCATGTGCTTGGAAACTTCAGAAGCCTTTAAGCCCGCCTCGCGACGCTTCTTCTGAACGGTGTAGTATTCTTCGAGACTGAAGATGTAGTCCTTAATCTCCTTAAGTCCCACAATCTCATCCATTTCTTTCTTGACGCTTTCAAGCTCACCCATGTAAACACCGGGAAGAGCATCGAGAAGCTTTCTGTCGGTTCCGTCGATGGAGGCGGAAACGTTACCGTCCTTGACCGTCAAAAGAACTTCTTTTTCTTCAGTGAAGTCTTCCTCAAGCTTAAGCTGGGCAAGGGCCTTTACGCAGTCGTCGTAGAAATCGAGAATACCCTGAAGTCCCGCGTTTTTGCCTGCGAGGGTAACGCTGTAGTTAATGAAGGCATCGTCTTCCTTGATATTAAACTTAAACTGTTTGGAGGATACGCGCTTTAAGGTATCCATTTCCTTAAGAGAAATCTTCTTAAGAGCCTCGTCGTCAAGAGCCTTGGTGGAGCATACGTCGCCGAGGGCATTGATGAAAGGAGCGCCGAACTTGTCGGCAAGCTTCTCAAGGGATTTGTCGCTTATGAAAACAATGTATTTGTCTTTGGCATACAAAGCGCCTACGGTTTCGCTGGCAAGAGCGTTGGGAACGTTTACAAGCTGACCGTTCTGGCTTACATATCTTTCGTTAAGTGCGCATTTACCCTTTATGACAAGGTCACAAAGTCTTGTGGCAAGGGAAGTGTGACATTCTTTGAAATTTTCAAATACTATAACTTCGGCCTTGGAATTAAGAGCCGAATATAAGTCCTGTAAAAACAGCTTCTCTTCGGTGGCACCGGGGTAAAGAGCCAGATCTATGGTGCGGATTGCATCGGTCTTTAATACTCTTCTTTTGCTGAGTTCTTTAACGATGGTATTAAGGGCGAGATGCTTGCCCGTGCAGGAAGGACCCGTAATGTAGATGCAGTTTTTGGGAGCATCGCCTTCGGGTGCAAGAACGAGAGGTCTCTTAAAGGCTATAACAAGCTTTTTCACAAACTCATCCTGACCGTAAACGGTACCTGTAACGGCTTCTTTTAAATCCGCAAAAGCATTGACCGCTTCCTCGTCCTTGACGGTTTCGTGAGTGGTGGTCTCCACAATCTTCTGATTCTGCTCGGTAAAGCCCTCAAGCTCCTTGGAAAAAGCATCAAGGTCGCTTCCGAAATTCAGGGATTCCATATCAAAAGTGGGTGCAAGTCCGCGTCCGGTTACCTTCTCGAGATTGTCAAGAAGTGTGCCGCCGTAACGTTTTTTGCGGGCCTGAGCCCTGTTTATTTCCTCTTCCGTATAATTATTTCTGGGGCCAAGAAGTGAGTTTAAAGCCTCATCAACCGGATCTCTCATTATTTATTCTCCTAAATTGTCTTTAAATTTTTTACTTATTCTAATATAATCTAAAAGAACGAAGTTGTGAAGAAAAACATATGAAATTTCGTAAAAAGGGGTCAAAACGACATGAAAGTCATTCTAAAAAATCTCACCAAAAAATTCCCTAACAGAAACAAAAAAATCAAAGAAGACGTTATAGCCGTGGACAATTTCGATTTCGAGATTCCCGACGGCAAATTAATAGGCCTTCTCGGTCCTTCCGGCTGCGGCAAGAGCACCACTCTTAACATGATAAGCGGTCTGGAAAAGCCCACAAGCGGACGCATTTTCTTTGGCGACGACGATGTTACGGACCTTCCCGCCGAGCACAGAGGCGTGGGACTTGTGTTCCAGAATTATGCCCTCTACCCTCACCTTACGGTACGGCAGAACATCATCTTCCCCCTTCAGAACCTTAAGGGTGACAAAAAAATGACCAAAGAAGCCATGGACGCCAAGGCCGATGAAGTGGCGGGACTGGTTCAAATAAGCGAATACATGGACAGACGTCCTTCGGAGCTTTCCGGCGGTCAGCAGCAGCGTGTGGCCATTGCGAGAGCTTTGGTTAAGACGCCGAGGGTTTTACTTCTTGACGAGCCACTTAGTAACCTTGATGCCCGCTTAAGACTTCAGACCCGTGAAGAAATCAAAAGAATACAGCGCGAAACCGGCGTCACCACCATCTTCGTAACCCATGACCAGGAAGAAGCCATGAGTATCTCCGACATGATAGTGGTTATGAAGGACGGTCGACTGATGCAGATGGACAAGCCCCAGCAGGTTTACGACGACCCTCAGAATTTCTTTGTGGCCAAGTTTCTCGGAACTCCCGCCATTAATACATTTGACGGAACGGTTAAGGGCGAAAAGCTTTACCTTGGCGACTCCGCCGTTTTGGATGTGCCCGGAGTCAAAGACGGTGACGTTTACGTAGGTATTCGTCCCGAAGGCTTTATCCCCGACAAAAACGGTCCCCTCGAGTGCGACCTGTCTGCGGTTGAAGTTATGGGAAGAGACACCAGCATCGTCTCCTCTCACCCCGCCATGACGGTTGTGGCCATCCGTTCCATTATCCTTTCGGAGGACAGACCTCCCGCAGACCTTACAAAGGTTCGATTCTCTTTAAAGCCTTACAAGGTTCTTCTTTTTGACAAAGAAACAGAAAAACGTATTTACTTTGACATTAAGTGAGGATTGAATCATGAGTAAATTAAAGACTTTAAAAGGGTGGCTGTATCTGCTTCCCGCAATATTGTTTTTGGGTTTCTTTATGGTCTATCCGCTTATTGATGTGGTGATGTATTCTTTCGAAGAAGGATATAATTTTGCTTCACAGTCCCACTTCGGATACGGCTTATACAACTTTAAATATGTGCTTCACGACCCTTACTTTTTGCAGGCGGTCAAGAACACCTTTATTATCGTTATCATCACGGTGCCCTTATCCACGGGAATCGCGCTTTTAATCTCCCTCGGGCTTAATTCCATCAAGCCTTTGAAGGAGCTCTTCCAGACGGTTTACTTTCTGCCCTACGTAACCAATACTCTGGCTGTAGGTCTTGTTTTTATGATTCTGTTCAAAAAAACGGCTTACTCGGAGGGTCTTGTAAACCTTCTTCTTAACTCCCTCGGCATGTCGTCGGTAGACTTTATCGACGGACCTTACTGGGCCAAGATTTTTGTAATGTGCTTCTACACCATCTGGGTGGTAATGCCCTTTAAGATATTGATACTTACCAGCGCCCTTGCGGGTGTCAAAAAAGACTACTACAATGCCGCAAGAGTTGACGGAACCTCGAAATTCAGAATCTTTTACAAGATTACACTTCCCATGATAAGCCCCATGATTTTTTACCTTGTGATTACGGGCTTTATCGGCGCGTTTAAGGCCTATTCCGATGAGGTGGCAATATTCGGCACCAACCTTAACGCAGCGGGCATGAACACGATTGTGGGCTATGTATACGATATGCTCTACGGTAATTCGGGCGGCTATCCGTCATATGCTTCGGCGGCGTCCCTGATTCTTTTTGCAATAGTGTTCACCATAACCGTTATCAACTTACTCATCAGTAAGAAAAACGTACAATATTAGGAGGGAGCCATGGCAGATTTGACATATGAAGATCTTCAGAAAATAGAAAAACGCGCCAAAGTTTCCGGCTCCGTGTCCAAAACGGTTACTTACATTCTTTTGACATTTTGGGGACTTATCGTACTGTTTCCTTTTTACTGGATGGTGCTTACCTCAATTAAGAGCTACAGTTCCTACAATTCGGAGTACATTCCCAAATTTATAGCCACCCACCCTACGGTTCAGAATTATTTTGACGCCTTTACGACGGTTAATCTTTCGAGATATTTCCTCAATACCGTTGTTTTTACACTTCTTACCACGGCGATAATGATGGTGGTTACGGTCCTTGCGGCTTTTGCTTTTGCAAGGCTTGATTTTAAGGGCAAGAATATTACTTTCGCCATCTTTCTGTCCCTTATGATGATACCCACCGAGCTTGTGGTCATTACCAATTACGTTACCATCACCAACTGGCACATGCGTAACACCTTCGCGGGTCTCATACTTCCGAGCGTCGCTTCCGTTTTCTACATCTATCTCTTAAAAGAAAACTTCGAGCAGGTGCCCGAGGAGCTCTATAAAGCTGCCAAAGTAGACGGAACTTCGGACCTTAAGTACCTGATTAAGGTCTTAATACCCATCAACAAGCCCACCATCATCACCATTCTTATCTTGAAGGTAATCGAATGCTGGAACTCCTACGTATGGCCGAGACTTGTTACGGACAAAGAAACCCATTTTCTTGTATCAAACGGTATTCAGGAGATTCGTGAAAACGGCTTCGGCCGTGAGAACATCCCTGCCATGATGGCAGCTGTTGTGGTAATCTCCCTTCCCCTTGTGATTTTGTTCCTTATTTTCCATAAACGCATTATGGAAGGGGTTTCGAGAGGAGGTACAAAAGGATGAGAAAAACTTTTGCGCTCCTTACAAAGATTCTTTTGCCTTTATCGCTCATCGCTCTTACGGGCTGCCACGGTTCCAAGGGACTTCCTTCTTTTGAAGTGCCCGAAACCTTTGATGAGTCAAAAGAATACAATATAACCTTCTGGGCCAAAAACGATACCAACATCACACAGGCCAATATTTACAATCAGGCCATAAAGGATTTTGAGGAGCTCTACCCCAATATCCACGTAAATATGAGACTTTACACCGATTACGGCCGTATTTACAACGACGTAATCACCAATATTTCCACCCGCACCACACCAAATGTGTGCATAACCTATCCCGACCATATCGCCACCTATCTCACCGGTGCCAATACAGTGGTGCCCCTTGATGCGCTGATGGCGGATTCGCGCTACGGACTTAACGGTTCTGCTCTTAAATACGAGGCTCCCGGAGATATTGTTCCTAAGTTTGCCGAGGAAGTTAAGCTTTCCGGAATCTCCTACGCCATACCTTACATGCGCTCCACGGAGGCATGTTATGTAAACAAGACTATGGTTGAAAAACTGGGCTACACTCTCCCCGACACCCTCACCTGGGACTTTGTCTGGGAAGTGTCCGAAAAGGCCATGGAGAAAGACTCTGACGGCAGCTTTAAGATTAACGGTCAGAAAGTCATGATTCCCTTCATCTACAAGTCCACCGACAATATGATGATTCAGATGATGCGTCAAAAGAATGCGGGCTTCTCCGATGAAGAGGGTAACATCCTTCTTTTTAACGACACGGCCAAAGAGCTTCTTGAAGAAATAGCAGTTCATGCGGGGACAGGTTCTTTTTCCACCTTCAAAATATCCAGTTACCCCGGCAACTTCTTAAATGCGGGTCAGTGCATATTTGCAATCGACTCCACCGCCGGTGCCACCTGGATGGGACCTCACGCCACCAATCACGATATTTCCGAAGACAAGCTCGTGGACTTTGACATGGTGGTTACCAGAATTCCCCAGTTTGATACTGCCAACCCCGTCATGATATCTCAGGGTCCTTCCATCTGTGTATTCAACAAAGAAGACCCCGAGGAAGTTCTGGCATCCTGGCTCTTTGCCCAGTACATGATTACGTCGGACATTCAGATAGCCTACTCTTCCACCGAGGGCTACATTCCCGTTACGGAGAAGGCTTTAAATGACCCTTCCTACCTTGATTACCTGTCCAAAGAAGGCATCGACAACGACCTTCACTATGCGCCCAAGATTAAAGCCTCCAAGCTCTTAATCGACAATATAGACCGCACCTTCATAACCCCCGTCTTTAACGGTTCCGCATCCTTAAGAGACGCCGCGGGACAGCTTATCGAAAGCACCACCAAGTCCATGAGGCGCAAAGAAACCGTGGATGATGCCTACTTTACAAGGCTTTATAAAGACACACGAAGCTTATACCACCTTGACTCCGTATCCAAAGCAAATACCGACGGCGGTGAGAAAAAAGAATTTGCTCCTCTTCCTCTTACCTCCAAAATCCTGCTTTTTGCCCTTCTTTTTACATGGGTGGGAATCGGTGCCTTTTATCTTCGCGGTGTCATCAAAAAGGCATATGGTAAAAATAACCATAAATAGATAAAAAATTAACAAAGTTTAGTAATATAAGCATTGATTTGTAACACAATTGCGTTTATTATCGAAGTGTTAGGCGGAAAGAGTTTCCGCACCGATACCTATTAAGGGTATAAAGGAGGATTAAAATGAAAAAATTAACAGCACTTGTATTGGCAGTTGTTTTCGCCCTCTCTCTTACAGCATGCGGCGGCGAAAAGGGCATGACTTACGCAGAGTACACCGCTGCTGCAGTTGACAGCGAAGTTACCGTGGACGTTTTCGTTCAGGCTACTCAGTCATGGTGGGACAACAAAATCACCGTTTACGCAGCAGACAAAGACGGCGGTTACTTCATCTACAACATGGAATGCTCCGAAGAAGATTCCAAGAAGCTTACACCCGGTACCAAGATTCAGGTTAAGGGTCACAAGGGCGAATGGGCAGGCGAAGTTGAAGTTGTTGACGGAACCTTCACCGTTCTCTCCGGCAAGTCTTTCATAGCAGAAGCCAAGGACGTTACCGATAAGCTCGGCACCGACGAAATCGCTAACTTCCAGAACCAGCTCGTTTCCTTCAAGGACATGACCGTTGAAAGCGTTTCTTACAAGAACGATCAGCCCGGCGACGACATCTACGTAACCCTTTCCAAGGATGGCAACAACTACGATTTCTGCCTTGAGTACTACTTAAACGGCAGCGATGAAGCGTTCTACAACCTTGTAGGCGGCCTTACCGCAGGTCAGACCGTTGACGTTGAAGGTTACCTCTACTGGTATGAAGGTCTTAACCCTCACATCACCAAAGTTACCGTTAAATAATTTATTGCAATATAAAGCCCGAGGTCTTACGGCCTCGGGTTTTTCTTTTTTATAAATTTATTTATCATCCTTTTTGTTCACGTAATAATGTCTTCCCAGCCACTTTGACAATCCGTCAAGACCCGAATAAATGATTCTTTCGGAGATGTTCTGCTGGTCTAACATGTCGCGGATTCTCCAGCGCAGATCCTTGCTGATGACGTATCTCACGGTATTATTCGTGTATTTGTCAAAGAATTCTTCAATGTTATTAACCGCATCCGGCACAATGGCAAAGAAAGAATACTGATTGACGATACGGGGATCGATTGAAGGCGGCTCAACCACTACCATGGCGCTGTCCTGCATATCCTCGTCATACTGGTCGAGGTCTGCGGCCACTTCGCTTAACATGTTAACGGTAAACACCGAAGTCTGGTTGTCCGATAACACCTTTTTGTAGCGTCCCGGAAGCATGGCATGAAGCTCCTTAATGTCGATACGCCAGATAATACAGTCATGAGCCGTCATATCGTCAAGATTGTGCTCCGTGGTGGCAAAATGAAGGGCTATAAGGGGCGACTGTGACCAGTCTAAAAGCCTCGTAGGCAGTCCGTGATGCTGACCGAGAATCATCTGTCTCCAGACGCTTTTCTCAATAAGCGGGTCCTCCAGACATCCGTACTTGGTAAAGTTATTAAGAATACAGGGCTCCAGCGCTTTTTTGGCACTCTTGCAGTTTCTGGAAAGGCTGGTGGTAAGTTTAAAATCCACATCCGTCATGCCTCTGTACAGATACAGACTTCTGTTTCTCTGAAGGTCGGGTCTGTACTCCTGCTCGGTAATAAGAGGGAGCATATCTTCAATTGTATTAATCTCTACTGTTTTAATCATTCTCTAACCCCTTTCTTCCTGCCATGAGTCAAAAGCAAACCACATAAGGGCCCCCAGAGTATACATAGGGTAAAAGAAACCCTTGTCGTCTGTACCCTTTTTTATAAGTTCCATAGCCTTTTCTTTGTCCACCAGGCAGAATCCGTCAAAGCATTCCGAGCCCACGGCTCCGCACTGATTCAGCTCATTTAAATCATCAAGGGTAATTACAACTCCCACCAGTCCGTTGCTCTCGTCCGTAAGTCCCGGAGTTGAGAATACACAGGGGTTAATGACAAATACCCTGTCGGAAGGCTTAACCGTAAGACCGGTTTCTTCTTTAATCTCTCTTACCGCAGTCTGAACAAGTGCATCCGGCTTACCCTTGTCACAATCGTCCACAAGCCCCGCAGGCACGCTTAACATGTAACGCCCTACAGGATATCTGTACTCATAGTTAAGAAGGAGTTTGGGCTCCTCTCCGGGGGTTTTAACGACCACATAGCAGGTAGCCGCATCCGGCTGCATAGCCTTAAACTCTTCGTCGGTAAGTGTGGCGGTTAAGTGTTCCGCATCATGGCGGGTAGCGTCAAAATAATGCTTCCCTTCCTCATACTGCAAATCATATACTTTTACAAATTTGGTTTCTAACAGCGGTTTAACGCATTTTTTGTCCATTAAAGGCACTTCTCCTTAAGTTTAGTCACTGACAGCCTTTGCACGATATCCAAACAAAAAAGGCACCGAATCAACCGCTTAGGTCAATGCAGGGTGCCCATATTGTCGCATCACTCCATAACTGTCATGTGCATTACCTTTTTATTATTATACATGTAGGTATCCGCCCGTTTCAAGACATCGCCCACAGTTTTGTCTGTTTCGGGATCGTATACCGCCATGCCCGCGGCCAAAGAAACCTTTCCGTGTATCGGGTCTCCTTTTTGGGCACTCTCATCGATTTCTTTTTTAAGGATTTCCATGAGTTTGTCACGGTTTTCAAGATCTCTGTCCTCGAGAACCACCACGAATTCATCGCCGCCCACTCTGTATACGGGACTGTGTCTGAATACGCCGCAAATGGTTCTGCAGCTGTTTACAAGATATATGTCGCCGATATCGTGGCCGAAGCTGTCGTTAACGGTCTTTAAGCCGTTTAAGTCACATTCCACCAGGGCAAAAGAACCTGCCTCCTGCCTGCTTACTTTTTCTTTTAAGGATTCAACCTTATCCATGTAGGCAGCCACGCTTCGAACTCCCGTAAGGGGATCTCTGTTAACCACACGGTTGCTCTTGGCGAGCTTCTCCTGCAGGACGTTAGCCTGGTCTCTCATACAGTACATGAGGGCCTTTGATACCTGGCTTACGGAAATGGGCTTGTAAAGATATGCGTTCATGCCGCTTTCGGTTGCTTTTTCCACGTCTACATAAGAATGGCTTACGGATACGGCTATGATGGGTATGGTATCCATTCTGGGAATTCGTAAGCTTCTGATAAGCCTTGTGGTTTCAAAACCGCTCATACCGGGCAGGAACAAATCCATCAATATTGCATCGAAGGCGTCGTCGTCAACGCTTTTAATGATTCCGATTGCTTCCTCTCCGCTTGCGGCCTCCGTTACCCAAGCGCCGGAATTTCTGAGTATCTCGGCTCCTACTGCTCTTGATATCTCATCATCTTCCACAAAAAGAATATTGATTCCGTTTAAGTCGCTTTCGCTCTCACCCATTTCTACGGGCTCACGATAATCGCTGTCCTTGTTGTCTGCGTGATTTCTGAGTTTTTCTTTGCACTTTTTGAAGCAGTTAATAATCTTGGGTGAGAATGCACCGCACTCGCCTCTTAAAATCATATCAAAGGCTTCATCAAAAGGATATGCGTCCTTGTAGCAGCGTTTATTGATAAGAGCATCAAAACAGTCGACTATGGACACAATCTGTGCACTTATGGGTATCTCGTCACCCTTAAGCCCTTCGGGATAGCCTTTTCCGTCGTATTTTTCATGATGGTACTTGCAGATATCAAGGCTGGTTTTTAAGTATTCGGCACTCCAGTCAAGGGGAGCGAGCTTAAGTATTTCGCAGCCTCTTGCGCTGTGGGCCTTCATTTCTTCATACTCTTCGGGTGTAAGCTTACCGGGCTTTAACAAAATAGCGTCGGGTATGGATATTTTACCAAGGTCGTGAAGAGCGCTGGCCGAGGTTATCAGGTCTACCTGTTCCGGTGTAAGACCGTACTCAGGGTAGCTTATCATCATTTCTTCGGCAATTATGTGGGTAAAGCCTTTAACACGTCTTACGTGCTCGCCGCTTTCTATATCCCTTGCTTCAACAATGTTACCGAGAAAAGCTATAATGTCTTCGTTTAATCGGTTTAATCGCCTGTTCTTTTCCTGCAGTGCTTCCGTTCTTAAGGATACCGCATCCTCCAGGTGCTGCCTGAATTCGGCTTCATTGGCATCCTGATGGTCAAGACTTCTTGATGCAAAAATAAAGCGATGATTGTCCGTAAAGTCACCCATTCGCATGAGTTTTGCTTCGCAGTGCCTTCTTCCTTTTGCCGTTTCAATGTTGTAGGTCACGTAGTAAGCGGGCTTCTTTTCCAGTTCTTCCCGAATTGTATCAAACTTTAGGAATGGAAGTGCGTATTCCTTACTGTCCACGCTTACGAAATTGTCAAAGAAAACCTCTCTCATGTCCGAAGCGCTCTTGGCCTTCATCTTGGCGAAAAGTTCCGCCATTTCTCTCGGAGCCTTTAACAAATCTATGGCGTTTTCATCCATATCAATCAGGAAAATAATATCAAACTCATCCGTAAGTCCGTCGATAATCTCATAATATTCCGTTATGGATTTTTTTATTTTTTTGGTTCTGTACTGAGAATAGCAGTAAAGTCCGATCAGTACAAAGAAGAATATAGATATGGGATAGAAATCCCACATGGTTATGGCGCCGCCGTCACTGATAGCCTTGTAGGTAAGATATAATGTCAGTTCAAAACAAATTACGGCTATAATTGCCATAATTACATTAATCACTGTACTTTTTATTAATTTGCTTTTGTATTTTCCCATCAGTTTCTCCCAGTAAAGGGCTTTACCCCTTAACCCACACAATATCAATAATTATTCTAACAGCACTAAATTAACCGATAATAACTGAATTTAGTGTTTTTTTAATGACATTATGCTATTATGTTATGTGGGGATGTAATGAAATGAGGAGGCATATTCTTTGAAAAAAAAGATTGCTATATACGCCAACGGCTGGGGGGCCGACAATCTTTCTTTGTTCCTAAGGGGCATAGAACACTATTTATCTGCCAAAGACGTAGATTTATTTACGTTTTTATCTTACGGATCTTACAGTATGTCTGCAGGCGATGAACACGCCGAGAATCAGGTTTTTGAAATTGTGGATATCGATCGTTTTGACGGAGCAATTGTTTTTTCAAACGGTCTTAATAATACGGAATGTGCGGAAAAAATAGTCCGTTCCGCTTTGGATGCGAATGTACCGGTTGTCAGTCTCGGCTTACGTTTTCACGGAGCCAATTTCGTAAACGTTAACAGTTATATCGGCATGCGTGAATTAAGCAGGCATCTTGTGCACGACCACCATGTGCGAAACGTGGTCTTTATAGCCGGCAATAAAGGCAATTCCGACTCGGAGTCCAGACTCAGCGCCGTCTCCGAAGCTTTGGAAGAGGTGGGCGGACGCGTATCGGAAATTCACTACACCAACTGGGCCACCGACCGCACCATAAAGCTTATAGATTCCGAATACAATACGGTAGACAAACTTCCCGATGCTTTCGTATGTGCCAATGACTACCTTGCTCTTGCGGTATGCTCAGAGCTTGAAAAGCTGGGAATCCGTGTGCCTGAAGATGTTAAGGTTACAGGTTTTGACGGTATCAGTGACGGAAGAACCTTCTATCCTTCCATCTCCACCGTTGTACAGGACTATTATGTTCAGGGTGAGGCCTGTGCAGAGATTATTTACAAAAAGATTGAGACTGCCAGCATGGCTCCCACCGAAAGGCTTATTACCTCCACCTTCCTGGGCGGAGAAAGCTGCGGCTGCGATATGTGCAGAAACAGCCGTCTGGATCGTGACAATGCCTGTCGTAAGTACTACTTAAATCGCGCCGAGAAGGTTTTCTTTGACGGACATCTGACAAATATGGAGAATGCTCTCTTCTCCTGTCCGAACATTAAAATGGTAAGTGCCTCCATGACAGGTTACTTTGCTGTTGACAATTTTGTGGAGGGCGACACCTTTTCCATCATAATGGAGGAATCTTACGCAACCTCCATTTACAACGAAGAAGCGCCTCTTACAAGAGGTCGTTTCAGTGATGTGTTAAAACCGGTAGTGGCTATCTATGACGGTGAGGAGTTACATCTTGATTCTTTTAACCGTAACGACATAATCCCCGGGTACAAAGAATCGGACAAGATGCGCAATTTCTTTTTCCTGCCCATCCACAACGACGAAGTCCTGTACGGATATTTCATAATCGAAAACATTATATCAAGAATTGAGGATTTCTCTCTTGATGTATACAGACGCACCATAAGAGATGCTTTGGACAAATACCGCCAGAACATGCGTCTTGAGTACCTTAATCAGAAGCTTATGGAGCTTTATACCAGAGATTCGCTTACCGGGCTTTACAATCGCTTCGGCTACGAAAGTCTGGCGGTTCCCATGTTCAAGAACGCTGTTTCACAGAAGAAATCTTTGGCTGTGGTCTTTATAGACATTAACCGTATGAAGTCCATCAACGACACCTTCGGACATCTGCAAGGTGATTTGGCTATTCGTACCATCGCTTCGGCCATCAGCGTAGGCACTCCCGCCGAGTGGATTGCCATAAGATACGGCGGTGACGAATACCTTATCATAGGCGAATGCGATGATGAAAATATCGTGAAAAAACTGGTATCGGATATGGAGACCTCCATTAAGACCCAGGTATCCCGCATGAGTCTTCCCTTCGACCTAAAGGCCAGCTGCGGATATATCATGACGGACCCTGAGTCAAGTGCCACTCTCTCAGAGTACATCAAACGTGCCGACGATATTATGTACGAGCACAAGAAGCGCACTTACGAAGACGAACATTATACAAGGTAAAGATAAAAGCGCCGTGACTATAACAGTCCGGCGCTTAAGTTTTGCCCAAATTATTGTCTGTTGTAATACCTGATTCCGTCACTTGGATTGAAGTAGGTTCTGATGTAGCCGTCCTGCGATACTATTACGAATTCATTGGTATCTTCAAGGTAGTAAACGTCGTCTCCGTCTTCTTTTTCCGTTTTGTGAAGTGCGTCTTTGTTGTTGACCACTGCGGAAGCGGCAGCTTCATATTCGGCGGCGGTGTCAAAGCCCATTTCTATTCCGTGTTTCTCAAAATGGCTGTTTAAAAGCTTCTTATTGCGAAAACGATAATCGACAGTCTCTTGCACCGGCTCCTCTTCTGGCTCAGGTGCTGAAACGGTTTCGGGTTCCGCTTCAGGTTCCGCTTCAGGTTCCGGTTCCGGAGTTTGTTCGGGCTTTTCATCAGGTTCCGCAGACGTCAAAAGAACAAGTTCATCACCGCTTTCTTCTGCCGATGTAACCGCAGCCGGATACTCGGGTTCAAATAAGCCTTCGTGTTGTACGATTTTGGGTATCAATATAAAAGCCAGCAACAGCGCAACGGCTATGAACACACACAAAAGTATTGTCTTGGCAGATTCTTTCACGGCTAACTCCTTAAATGCTTTATTTCTCCCATAATAACACAAAAGCCCCCGAAAGTTACCTCTCGGGGGCAATTTTATTAAACTTAGAATTTCTCGCCTTTTTCAAGAGCAAGGGTTCTTGTGGTAAGATCGCATACGGAAGCGGGTCCGAAGTACTGGATTGCACCGGGATAGGTGAAGGAAGTCTTAACTGCCCACTCATCTCTGTGTGCTTCAAAGTACTTGAAGGGAGCGCCGTCAAGCTCTACAAGAGCCTTTCTGATAACGGGCTTGTCTTCGCCGTTTCTTCTTTCCATGTTCATCATCTTGGTGATGGGCATACCGCCTGCAACCCACTCCTCAGCGGGCTTAGAAAGGTTGGAAACCTTTGAAAGGTATCCGGTATAGCCGTACTGGATAAGCATGAAGGCGTTGTAACCAAGTGAGTAGCAGTAGTCTGCATCGAAGTTTGAAGGGAATGCGCAACGGCCTTCATAACCAAAGAAGTGATGAAGAGCACCGAATTTACCCTTGTAAGTGCCGGCTGCTTTTCTCTTGGCAAGTTCCTTCTTAACCATTTCGGAGAAGAGCTTCTCGGACTCGATTAAGGATACCTGTACGTTACCGTGAGGATCTCTTTCAAGGAAGAGCTGCTGCTGAACGAACTGAGGAAGGATATCAAATACCTTGAAGGCTTCTTCGGAAAGACCCTTCTTGATAAAGTCGTATTTGGCATTCCAGTCAGGAAGTGCATTGAATTCATCGGTTTTCTTGCCTGCAAGAAGCTCGTTGATTTCAGCGATAAGCTTGGAGAACTCGGGAACGAATTCAACAATACCTTCGGGAATAATGGCAACACCGAAGTTCTCGCCGTTATTGCCTCTCTTCTCTACTGCGTCTGCAATATAGTTGGTGATGGAGGAAAGAGACATCTTCTTGGCTGCTACTTCTTCACCTACAAGGCAGATGTTGGGCTGAGTCTCAAGTGCGCACTCAAGTGCTACGTGAGAAGCGCTGCGGCCCATAACCTTGATGAAGTGCCAGTATTTCTTGGCTGAGTTGGCATCTCTTTCAATGTTACCGATTAATTCGGAATATGTCTTGGTAGCTGTATCGAAACCGAAAGAAGCCTCGATATCTTCGTTCTTTAAGTCACCGTCGATGGTCTTGGGGCATCCGATTACCTGAACGCCTGTGTTGTGAGCTGCCATGTACTCTGCAAGTACGGCTGCGTTGGTGTTGGAATCGTCACCGCCGATGATAACGATAGCGGTAAGACCGTGCTTCTTGGCAACTTCTGTAACAACCTTGAACTGCTCTTCTGTCTCAAGCTTGGTACGGCCGGAACCGATGATATCGAAACCGCCGGTGTTTCTGTACTGATTGATGTAATCGTCGGTAAACTCGATGAAGTCATCGTCAATAAGTCCGCTGGGGCCGCCCTTGAAGCCTAACAAAACATTGTTCTTGTCGGTAGCCTTAAGTGCATCGTAAAGACCGCATACAACGTTGTGTCCGCCGGGTGCCTGTCCGCCGGAAAGAATAACACCT
>JAEEGK010003904.1_pt1 | contig 36784 bp, 19 predicted proteins | sample 8958771 | NCBI WGS metagenome assembly JAEEGK01 (sample SAMN16246547, study PRJNA631951) | gut metagenome | biome: gut microbiome; feature: rumen; material: SC-attached | host: Bos | place: Iran: Karaj | collected 2018-10 | reverse complement strand
CAGCGCAGCAATCATTCCCTTAAGGTACCACTTTCGATGGTTACCATCGTCCATCTGGTTCACGTACTGCATGGCATTGTCGCGCTGTCCCCAGTCTTCTATCTCCGAGTACAGAATGGCTTTATTGTCATTGCTCATGGCCAGCACAGCACTCTTGGCGCGCTTGTAGTCTGCCTCCTCCTTGGCAGTACGATTTTTGAAGTGCAGCTTCTTCAGATTAATGAGGTTCTCCAGCTGTTCTATGCCTTCATTCTCTATCTTGCAGTCTTTCAGCCATTCTATCAAGAACAAGGCCGTATCGACCTTTTGACTCATATAATAGCACGCAGCCTGATTGGCGACAATCTCCTGACGGTTGAATTTGATTTTACCACGACCTGCTACATACTGGTCCACATCAATACCGTAGCCTCCACCAATCTTTCCACGGCGTTTGAAGTCAATGAACGGTTTCAGAATTTCCGTATCGGGTGTTCCTCGTTTCATCTGCTGGATGGCCTTCAGGTTACAGATATAGGGCGAGATGGGTACTTCCTTCTCATACTCAGGCACCGTAGAAATCTCACGATAGGCTATCGTTGTCAAGGTATCTATCTCCAAACTGTCTTCCAACAGGTCGTACAGGTTGTAGAAGTCACCATTCGAGAAGTGCTTGCTACCCTCCCAATAAGCCTGACGGTAAAGGCGGAAAGCCTGAACACACTCTTCGGGTTCCATAGGACGGTTGTTCTGATACATATATTTACACAGCATCGCACGCTGTCCGTTCAGCACTGGCACCACGTCGAAATCATAGAAATTCAACTGCTTTATCCTCTGATATTGCGACACATCGTCGCCTCCCGCCTGTACTATCTCTTCAATTTTTTCAGCCTGCAGTATTTTGTCCTGTTCACGCAGTGCGTTGGCCACGTCAGTCCATGTATAGACCTGCGTGGTAATGCGCGGCGTGATAGGAATTCTGCCCAACATACCCCTGGCCACATTGGCACGCTGGCGAGCCAGTTCCTCGTTGTGCTTCATGCTACCATCGGGCGAGGCACCTCCTACGATAGTCAATTCTACGAGAGAGTTTCCATAGGAGCTGATCTCTTTCACGAACTTGCTCTGCTCTGCATAATTCAGCGAGTCTTGAATCATTTTGCTGGTTCCCACTTCGAAGCGCAGGTTAATCTTCGTATTCTTCTTCTGGAAGTTCGATTCTGCCTGCTCATAGAATTCCTGAGTAAGCTGGATATCATGGAGAGCGGCGGTGAAGTCCAGCATCTTGAACGGGCGACGTTTCAGACAGCTTCCGTCCATATCCGTACGATAATACGGATGATGGAAGTCCTCAAAAACGTAGGAGAAAGGACCACGGAATGAGCGATCCTTCATACCTGCCGGTTTGGGCCATATCAGGACTGTGTCAAGCACGAAATATTTATCCTCCTTCAGCACCGCATTGCGACGATAGAATTTAGCCAGTTTATCGTTCTTGTCGTAGTTGAAGGCCATGCGTTTCTCCTGCATCTGGTGGTACATATCACCTTCAAACACCAACGATGCCAAATAGCCTAAAGTATCGTCCGTCAAGCAGTCCACAGCATACGTCTGAATAATCATGCGCGAGTCGGTACGTGCTGTTCCTGGCGGCAACTTTATCATGATGCCGAAACGCTCATTGCCGTCGTCAGCATCATCTGTCGTCGCCACGTTGATAGCCACCTCCGAAGCTTCACCCGTAACAAGAATCGTCTTGGTCTGTTTCAACTTCATCACCAAGTCGTTATACTGCGTCTTGCCCTTCTCAATATCCACCATCAGCACCTCGCCATTCTCCTGATCCACGAAGACGATAGTCATCGAGGCACGAGCATTCTTCTTGAACTGTCCTTTCTTGGCACGAGAGTCGATATTATATTCTGAGCGCAAGGCCTCTAAGGCAACCTCACGGTCACCCTCGTTATCTATACGCTTGGCCTGCAGTAGTTTGTTGTATGCTTCGCGTGCAATTTTCTTGTCCATAATGCCATACCACAGCACCTCAGGACCTTCTACTGCCTCCCCTGCATCATTCAGAAATTTCACCACACCCCTAACCTGTATGTTTTCGTCTTCTTCCTGTGCACACACAGCCAACGGTATCAGCAGCAGTAGCAACGCGATTATTTTTCTCATCATATATCGTTGTATAATGTGAATTGTCTTATTTCAATATGTATGACACCGAGACACCTATTCTTGTGGGCAGCAGGTAGTAGCCAGAGGCATTAGCCCGCTGGGCACCATTGTCTGTATAGTCCACATCGTAGTTATCGCCCTCGAAATATTCTTTCCTATTGTAGTAAAACACCCCGAAGCCACTGTGTACGTCAATATTCAGACGGTCTGTGATATTCCACACATATCCGTAGGTAATACCCCCTCCGATGCCATAGCCATCATACACCTTACCTTTAAAGGTTCCATTGAACAGGGCACCGATGGCACCAACACCCACGAACCACTTGTTGACTGGTCGGTAAGAGAACCAGTAGCGATATTCAGGCTGTATCGCTGACAGTTTAAGTCCAAAGCCAAGCAGTTTTGGTGAATGAAGAACATTGAAACCCACTGAAGAATGGTTGCCCGTAACGACCTCCAATCCAACGTTGGGAGCCATCAGCAGGTCGCTTGTCGCCTCTGTATTCACAACCACCATCTGGGCTTTCGCTCCCACACTGACCATGAGAAGCATCACCGCAACAAGTAATTGTCTTAATAGTTTTATATATGTTTTAGTTCGCAGAAATGTCATTTTAGATTTTTATCACCTATTCAATTTGCAAAGATACGAAACATTTCTGACACCGCCAAATTTTTAACAGAAAAATAAAGATTGCATAGCAAGGTCGTTGGAAGGTCGTTGCTATATCGTAGCGATAGCGATGGGTGGGAGAACCTGGGAACCAAGGAACAATTCCTGAATTCCCTAGACTACTATAGAAAATTCGGAACCTCAATTTCCACGCACGCAGAATTAAAATGAAAAGCGTGTATGAATTATTCTCGCAGATAGCGCAGATAACGCAGATAACAAGATGACAGGGGGATTAGCCCTGTCATCTTGTTCTATCATCTACGAGCACTAAATCACTCTGAAGTAACAGAATGATGTTTCTCTGCAAGCCAATCTTGACACTTAAAAACGATTGTACCTACTACTGCAATAAGTACCACTGAAACTGAAACAATTATCGTATTCATTTTTTCTTCTTTTTATCATTATGTTCAGAAACATCACCTTCGTTTACCCAATACAGACCAAATCCGAGAACAATAACAGACATTATCACCACTATATAAATAATGATAGGTTCATGCATATCTGCAAATATAGTCGACAGCAATAATGCTGTCACCATATACTTTGCAATATCCATCAGCCATTTGCCAAACTCTTTTTTAATGCTGCAAAGTTACGAACTAATTCTGAATATTCCAAACTTTTGAGATAAAAAAGGCTAGAAAATGACTGAGGGTGCAAAGTTACGTTTGCAACTTGCACCCTCTTGACTTCGGTGATTTTAACAATTCAGAGAAGTTGAGTCTCTTAACCCCTATATTTAGAGATGCTACACAACGGTGATGACGATAGTGCTTTTGCCCTTGACTGCATGGAGAGTAATGGTGTCAGGCCAAGGACCGCTTAGAAACAACTCCTTGTAGCCATTGAGGCTTGCAATACAAATCTCACCGGGATGGTCGGCAGCATAGGCAGTGATGGCCTCCTCAACATCAGTGATGGTAACATCCTTCCCAGCCACCATTTCCTCCGCCAACACCCCCAAGGCTCTGGCAAGCGGCTTGGCATTAAGCGAATAGTAGCGCGTATAGGCACTTCCGATTCCTTTGGGCGTTATCGTCTTGCGAAGTGTAGGCAGATGATGCTTCAAATGCATCTGAATCATGTTAAAGATGGCACGACGTTTCTTGGCCGCTGGAGTGGTATAGACGTGTGCGGGCATAGTGGGCGTGGAACGCGCAAAGGTTACATCCCCTCGAGTTACATACGTGATGCCATCGATTTTTCCTGATGCCGTCCGGCCAATTCCGACTTGTTTGATTTTTACCATAACTGTTATATGATTAGTTTCTATAATAGTTTATTATTCTCAACAGGCCTATTCCTTCACTCTATCCATACCCTATCCAAGCATTACTCTGGTTCTACCCAAGGTAATATCAGCCTTTTGACCTTGGCTACACCTTGGCTACACCTTGGGTAGAGTATGTGAAATCCGCGACAAAGGTATTAAAATTCTATGAAATAGAAAAGGAAAAAGTGATTTTTCCACTGACTAGCACATCCGAAATTACCAGAATTAGCTAACTATCGTGCGCGAATAGGGTGACGCATCGCCGAAGTTAGGAAAGGATATTGAAGTTTCCCCGCAATGACGTAATTACTTAATCATGACCTTTTTGCCGTTTTGGATGAGAATGCCTTTTGCATTCTTGTTGACGCGCTGACCAGCGAGGTTATAGAAAACACCTCTTCCTTCTTCCTTCTGATCTCTGATCTCTACAATGCCTGTAGGATCATTGCCTTGGAACGACTTGATGTAGTCGGGTAGGTAGTAACCCAGATGGGGCGGCTGGTTGTAGGCCACGTTCTGCCAGGCGATGCCCATACGGTAGGTATGGTCGTGCATCAATGTAGGTACGCGATAATTTGTTGTAGTTGCCGTTGAATAGATGTTCAAGGCATCGTCAGTACTATTTCTTACAATCAACTCCTCGCGCCAGTCGCCAAAAAGATCGACACTGAGGTTAGGCGTTGCCTTGGTGCTGTTGTTCGACTGTCCGGAGGTGGCATTACTGCTACTTCCTACACCAAGTGTTGAACCGCCATATTTAGTGATGGTAGTGCCATCTAACAGTTCGTCCTGTGCATCACCATCCCAGTAGATACGGAAATTCATAGATGGCTTACTATTCGCTGCTTGTTCGCCTGAGACGGCATTGAACGGATTTTGGTTTCTGCTGGTATTATCAAAGCCACCATAAGCCGACCAGAATTCATAACCTCTAGTGCTAGCCACAATATCTGCAGCACAGCCACGACCATTGTCGGCGCCTTTCTGTCCACCCTTCCAAATGATTTCACCTGTTGCAGCATCATGCAAGTCCCAAGCATAGTCTCCTTTCTCCTCGTGTACATCGAATAACTCCAGTCCTGGACGGTCAGGTAGCATGTCGCCCAGGTGTAAGGCATCACCATGACCGAAACCTACGGCATATAGCATCTGTCCATCATCATCGAGAGCTGCCGAACCAAAGATAATCTCATCTTTTCCGTCACCATCAACGTCAGCACACGACAAGTTGTGGTTTCCGTTAGCATACATGGTGTTACGTCCAAGTCCAGAGCTGCAAGTCGTACCCTTCAGTCTCTGCTCGTTGCCGTTAGCATCCATCAGCCGGTATGTGGTCTTTTGGTCTGAACTGTGCAGCCAGCGCGTCTTCAACTGTTGACCGTCAAAATCGACAGCCCACAAATAAGAATAGGTGTAGTATCCACGTACGAATACACCACTGGGGTTCTTGTCTGCGCCTGCAAGGTAGGCTACGCAAGCCAGGTAGCGTTCACCACGATTGCCGTAACTGCCTAAGTCGCTCTTACCAGAGCGGTCGTCCCAGTTGAAAGTTCCTTGTGCCTCGCTCAGCGCTGCTTTTGCATTACGATTAGGATAGTAAGCAATGGTATGGATAGCTTTACCCGTCATTCCTTCGAAAACCGTCAGATATTCGTGCCCGCCATTGATGCGTCCGGAGCTTTCGGTTACCCAGTTCTTGGTATTGCTTGCTGCCTTGATGTTCTCGTCGGTAGCAGCTTGGTTGACGTAGTCTCCTTCTCCATCCTTTGAACCAGGGGCTGTCTTGCACATCATCTCAGCCTTTCCGTCACCGTCAAAGTCGTATACCATGAATTGTGTGTAGTGGGCTCCCGCACGGATGTTCTTTCCAAGGTCGATGCGCCACAGTTTTGTGCCGTCCAATTTGTAACAGTCTATATAGACGATACCTGTTACGCCGTTTTGCGAGTTGTCCTTCGAGTTGGATGGATCCCATTTTACGAAGATTTCGTACTGTCCGTCACCATCCACATCGCCCACACTGCAGTCGTTGGGGGAATAGGAGTAGTCCTGACCATCTGCAGGCTTGTCGAGTTTTACTTCCAGATAGTATTTCGACCAAGGACTTACTTCGGGTGTGGTATCTATAACCTTACCATGACGGTACGTCACCACTTGATACTTATCCGTAGCCTTTCCACCCGTAAGACGCACCGACGTAGTCTGGTAGATGTTGCTTTTTACTGACTCTCCGTTTTTTAGCAGTTCGAAGGTTGTACTGGTATCATCAGTACCGAGCAACCGCCAACTAACAAAGTGGCCGCCTGACAGATTATAGGGTATTACTACCAGACCTCGATCTAGTTTCTCCATTTGGCTTGTAGCTGTATCACTGGGCTTTTGTGCAAGCGTTGTCATTGCTGCTATCAGCAGCATGGGTATAAATAGTAGATATTTCATCATAATACTGAAATCCCCACCAGCTGGGGTGGGGATTTTGTAAAGTTTATTTATAGGGTAAGTAACAATTCTGAGTTGTTATGCCTGCAGCATTGTTTTCCAGTTTCTTTGATAACCACCTGTCTCCGAAGTTTCCACCATAGAGACCCGACTGGTTCTTGTGGATGGCCAGACGGCGCAGATCCGAGAAACGGGTGCCCTCGAAGGCAAACTCCATCGCATACTCATCGCATAGGAGATCTTCCATGGCGTTGATGTAGTCGTCTTTGGTGTATGTTGTTAAGCCAAGGCCGAATTTTGTGTTGATGTCGTTCAGCTTTGCTTCAAGGACCGTGCTGTATTTGTAAGTAGAATAGAGATCCTCAATGGCACCAGATCCATGGTAGTGGATGCCGATGAAGGCCTTGATGGTACCGTTCTTAAAGATGTCGGAGTTCTCCTTTGCAAGGAATGGCAGCGTGGTGGTTAGCAACTCGTAAGACTCGGGAGTCAGATAATACTTGTCATCAATGTGCGACTGCGTCATGTCAAGTACTGGGTTGCCGTCACCGTCTTTAATAACATCACCATTCTCATCTGTTTGGTAAGCCTCAATATAGCGGTAGTTCTCCAACTCAGAGTGCAGACCGTTCTTCAGCACGGCAAAGGCTGCATCGGGATAGCCCATGCGGTTGATGGCCTCAGCCAAGTGGAGCCAGACAGTGGCATTGCGATAAAGCTGAATATTTGCTGTTGAAGGTTTTGCGGTATAGACATACGTGGAGTTTGCACCGTCACCTTGGCTGACAATGAAGGCGCGTGCATCGCCGAGAGGCTCGTTCTTGACAATCCAGTTAAAGGGAGCTACCTTCACCTGTTCCGTGTAATAGTAGTACTGGGCATGGCGGGCAGAGTCGCAATAGGCTTCTGAGGGCACAATCTGAATGTCTTCCGTATTTGGAACATTAGTCAGAGATACTACAGTTTCTACGGCATCTTCAGTCTCTGTTCCATAATAGTTGTAGCCATATGCAGCAGGGATGTCTGTAGTCTGTCCCATGGTGTAGTTGACTGCCATGGGAATATAAGAGATAATATCGCCAACATAATTATAATTATACCAACTGTTCGCACCTGTGTAGAGAGAATTGTTTTTACTCTCATTATAGTCTGCTGGCCACTCTGTAAAGTCCTTAAAAATAGGACTGTATAGGCTGTAGACAGTGCTCATTTGTTGAATGTGGTTCACAGAGACGTCGTTAAGGTCGTTTGATGCCGCGTATTTCAAGTAATCGAAGTAGCATTTAGCAGCCTTCTCATATTCTCCTAGTTCGAGGTAGATGTCACCCAATACCACGTTCAGAGGGATGAAACTCCTACGCGGATGCAATACCTTATTAGCGGTCTTGTTAAAGTTTAAATTACCAATATCGATTGTCGTCCGACCAAAAGTCGGTACGGCAAGCTGCTCGTCTGTGTAGCTGTCCTTAAGGGCTTTCAGCATGAGTGCCTCGTTTTGAAGGATAGCCTGATAGTTAGTCATATTGGTATTGGCATTAATTTGAGCGATGGTGGTGACAGGCTCTGTGACATAGGGAACGCTGCCATACTGACGGGTCAATTGCAGGTAGGTCCATGCACGGAATGCTGCCACAGCGGCATACTCATTGATGACCACATTCTGTGCACCCGTCTTCAACGTAGTGTCGCGATGAGCCAGATAGTAGTTACAGTTGTTGATGACCTTATAGTAAAGGTACACACTGTCGTACTTGTTGGTGGCATCGGCAGTAAACGATGCTAGAGCCTTCAGGTGCGTAGAGGCCTTGTCGGTAGGACGTACCAGATCACCACGCATCTCATTTTGGAAATAGTATTGGTCGGCCAACTGTTGCATGGCCTGCATAATGCCATAAGCATAGAAAACAGAGTCTGTCTTCTGATTCAGTTCGGGCTCGAACAACTGGCGTGTGCTATCAGCCTCTAACATGTCCGAGCAGGAGTAGGAACCACAGATGACGCAGATTGCACTTATTATAATTGCTATCTTTTTCATAATTTCTTAATTCTTAATTCTTAATTCCTTGTTAGAGGTTAATCTTCATACCCATCGAGAAGATACGTCCCTGGGCTATATTGCCGCAGTCGATACCTTGGTAGAGTTGATTGTTACTGATGGAGAATTCTGGGTCACTGCCTGTGTACTTTGTTAGGGTGAACAGGTTGCGGCCTTCAGCCCATATGGAGACTCCCTGCAGCCATGTCTGCCATGACTCTGGGATGGGCACCTGATAGGTCAGCATGATACTTTTCATACGCAGGTAAGAACCATCCTCTATCCAACGGTCAGAGAAGCGGTTGTTACCCATTGGATCGCCGTATTGGAGACGTGGCATGTCGGTTTGCTGTCCCTCATAGCGCCAGTGTCCAATTTCAGCCACCTGTTGGTTGTAGAGAGTTGAACCGCTGTTGAGGATTGAACGCTGATAGTTGTACACATCGTTGCCTAAGCTGTAGTTGAAGTTAACACCGAGTGTGAAGCGCTTCCAGTTCAGATTGAGGAAGATGTTACCATAGATATCGGGATTGGGATCGCCGATAATTGTTTTGTCAGCTGCATCAATCTTGCCGTCGTTGTTCAGGTCAACGAAGCGGACGTCGCCAGCCTGGAAATACTGACGGGCACCTGTCTCGTCAACGATGTAGAGGTTGGCGGCCTGAGCCTCGGCCGTGGTTGAGAAGACACCTTGGGTCTTATAGCCGTAGAAGACACCTACGGGGTTGCCCACAGACGTGAGGATATTGTTGTCGCCGTAGACTGATGAGGTATAACTGCCGTTGGCCAAAGATTTGACTTCGTTCTTATAGTGGGCCATGGTGGCGCCAATCTCTAAATGCCAGTCCTTTAGCGCTACCGGTTTTCCGCTGATACCGAACTCATAACCAGTATTCTTCAACTCACCGTCGTTGGTCCAATAGTTGTTAATACCGCCGATGGGATTATCGAAGGTCTTGAGGGCCAACAAATCCTTGGTATTATGAATGAAGTAGTTGGCCTTGATGCCCAAGCGGTTGTTGAGGAAGTTGGCTTCCAGACCGATATTGAACTTCGAGGTGGTCTCCCACTTGATTTCCTCGTTACCAACGTTTGTCAGTTGAATACCAATCTCTGAGTTGTTGTAACGTACCGTGTTGAACGAGGTGCGGGCAGCATAGTTGCTGATACCGTCGTTACCGCTGATGTCGTAACCCACGTTCAGACGTAGGTAGTTGATGGCATCGCTCTTCGGGAACCAGTTCTCATTGCTCAGTACCCATCCCAATTGTATGCTGGGGAACAGGGCCCACTTCGTGCCGAACATCTTCATGCCGCCATTGGCATTACTGCCGAAACGACTGTTGGCCTCGGCTAATAAGGATACGCAGGCAAAGTACTTGTTCATGTAGTTGTAGTCACCAGAGACATACCACTGCATATTTTTCCAGACATCGTCAGAACCGGTAACGCCTGGGTATGTATTGTTGCCGGTGGCAAGTTTCGGGTTCTTGTCATCCTCACCCTTGGTGGCGTACTGTGTGGAGAGGTCGCTACCGTCATATGAGAAATAGGTATAGCGGAAACCACCCATCAATGCGATGTCGTGAGCGCCCAGCTTCTTGTTCCAGTCCAAATGCGTATTGCTTAATACATTCTGTTCCTTAGAGAATATAGAGGCTGTCATGGAGTAGACCGTACCCAAATTGGGTATGGCAAACGAGGGCAGACCGATGTTTGGACGGTAATAAGCCTGCGAGTTGCGGTTCAGATAGTAGCTGAAGTGAGAGGTCAGCCTCAGATCTTTTGTAAACTCGTAGGTTGGTGTAATACTCACGTTGAAGAAAGTGTTCTCATTACGGTTCTTGCGCTCGCCACTACCATTGTTAAGTAGTGCCAATGGGTTTGCTTGCGAATAGTTGCCTTCCTTTAAGGTGCTGTAGAGATCGTCTGCTTCCGAGAGCAGCGATGTGAAGGCTTTGATATTCATGTTATACTGATAGGGACTGAGCAGTGGACTCTTAATGAGCGCCAGGAATGCCGGTGAGGTGATGATGCCTGCGTCCAGATCCTCACGAATACCATCGTCAAGGATATTGGTATTCGTGCGCGAGAACGACATGTCAAACTTGGTGGTGAAATTCCACAATAGTTTAATATCCGTATTGAAACGTACGTTGATGCGGTCGAAACTGTTCTCCTTGGTATTCTTCATCGTTTGGATGTAGGCCACCGAGAGGTTATACATACCAATGTCATCACCACCCTGCACATTAATGCTATAGTTGTGGGTCAGTGCCGTACGGTAGACATAGTCAATCCACTTGGTGTCGTTATGATATGTATTGTAATAATAGCCGTCCTTGGCATCGTTGAGGAAGTTGAATTGCAAAGGATCTGTAGAGGAGCCGATGCGCTTCTGAACTTCTGGTATCGTTCCCAGCATCTCTACGGCGTAGTTGCGATACTGTGCTGCGTTCATCATTGTAGGATAGTTGGGTACGAATGTCCAGCCCACACCGATTTTGGCATCGATACGTGTAGCCATGGAGTGACCACGCTTGGTGTTAATTAAGATGACGCCATTTGCACCACGGGCACCGTAAATGGCCGTTGCATTTTTAAGCACCGTCACTTTATCAATATCCTCTGGTGAGATGGTTGTCAGCATATTGAAGATGTCGCCCAAATGGAGTGATGGACGGTTCTGTTGCATGTCGAGTTCTACACCGTCAAGGATGATGAGGGGCTGTGCATTGGCATTGATAGAACTGATGCCGCGTATAAACATGGCAGCACCTTGCTCTAGATTGCCGGAATGCATGTTCATGCGGATGTCACCCCCCAGTTTAGCGGTCATCTCCTCGTCAATCGTGAGACCATTGCCGTTGGAGGTAAAACCATTGGTTGCAGTGATGGTCGTACCATCCTGATACATGGGTGAGAAGACATCGCTCAACATGCTGATGTGCACCTCTTGATTGGCGTCGCCGGCAATGATGCTTACCTGTTGCGACATGTATTTGGGAGCCTGCACATAGAGGGCCGTAGCGAAGGTAGGAACCTTGATGGTGAACTTGCCATCGGCATCCGTCATGGCCGCATACCGTTCGTCGTTAAGGGTCTTAAGACGCACACCGGCAATAGGTGCCTTGGTGGCGTTGTCGACAACGATACCCTGTACATTAATAGTCGGATTATTATCGACTACTTTGGTGCGCTTTGGCTGCTTGATAGTTGTCTGAACTTCATTGATTTCTTCGTCGTCGAAATCATCCTGAGCGAAAGCCACTGAACATACTGTCAAAGCAATGGCACAGAGTGAGAGTCTGAGACTCTGACGCTGTAGGTAGTTATATATCTTACTTTTCATCGTCTTATTCACTATTCACTTTTCACTATTCACTCTTCACTATTCGCTATCCACAAGTCGTTATATTCCTTTGGAACGAGATAGACGCCTGCTACACGCATCTGCTGGTCGTATTTTGCACGGTTACTGGATGATGTGTAGCTCTTGGTATGCATCATCATCAGACTGGGATAGGCATCCAAGCCATAGTAGCAAGCTGGGAAGGTAAATTCTCCGAGGTCAATGACATTAACGCGTCCTGGATTACCTATATAGGTTACCGTCTTTGTGTTGGTGCCATTATCAGTACTTATCTCTGATGAGGCTGATGCTGCCTTTCCATTCTCATCCAATGGCAATATGGTGTATTGCTGTTTGTTGTCAGCATCTGTCCAACTGAGATAGAATCGCAGGTAGTAGGGCTTCACGTTGGCCTTGGGCTCTTCAACCTGTGCAGGAACGGTGACCACATAGATGTGATAGGCTGTGGAACGCACGTTCTTGAGTTTGAAGTTGAATTCTGGCTTACCTGTTGTTCCGTCGATGTTGGCGCTGTCAACAGCGATGTACTGGAAGAAGCGTGAATTGTCTGGCTTGAGCCACTTCATAAACATATTATATTTAGGTATATGTGTGAAAAGACTGTCACGACCTTTCAGACTATCCCAGGGGATACTATGTCTTGTTAGTTTCTTCACTTTCAAGGTATTCTCAGGCGTCATCGTACTAATGACAGGATTATAGGTATCCCATGAATTAAAGGCGAGTGAGTCGATAGTGCGTGTCATTCCATTGCTCATATCGTTGGTGGCAATGGTATGGTTCAAAATTTCATTCATGTTCTGGAGATAGTCCCTGCTGGTGGAATATGCAGAGTCTGTTGAAGCAAAGGAACCTCCTTCCTTGAAGAGTGGCTCGTTACGCTGGTAGCTATTAGAGAAAACCAAGTCTTCCACGATGTTGCGACACGTCAGTGAGTCTTGCAGTTCTGGAGCGGCCTCGGCAGCGTTGGCAGCCTTTGCGTCAGTAGCCTTGGTAGAAGAGGCTACAGATGTTTTCAGACTCAAATCCATATAGTCCAGTTTCGAAATGTAGTTGTAACAAGGATGGATGGCAGTGTAAGCGCCTTCCCATGCTTTGTCATTGGGAACTAGCATACAGAATGTGCTATCCTCGTCCTCCAAGTCGACACGCATGATTCTATTAATCACGTTATTACGTTTCTTCATCACTGAATCCAGATAAGTCTGTTTGCCGTCGCGGAGTGGGCCGATAACGGAGGCATTGACATCCAGGTAATACTCGTCATATTTCTGAATATATTTCTTGAAACTGTCACAGCCTGTGAGATCGTCAATATTCTCATACAGGTTCTTGTGAAATTCCGACAGGCCATTGATTTTGTGTATCATACCATTTGTTGCCGGAATGTTGGTCGCATCATATGAGAAACCATCGAATGAGTCTGGCTTAAAAAGATGATGCTTGGCATTCAGTGATACGATAGTCACACTATTCATTCCTGCAGAGACCTGATAGTTGTACTCCGTCATATGCTGCTGCATGAACTGCTTCACGATAGTAGCGCTGTCGCTGGCCATGAGCGTATTATACTCTGTTTCGCTGATGGCATTGTCGACAGGAGCCCATAGCGTATAGAATCGTGGACTGTTCAGCGTCTCTGAGAAGTTGCACTTTTGGGCTAGTGCAGTGAACTTCGTCAGTTGCGGGTCACTGGATATATTCTCCCACAATGTGCTGTTAGCACTTGGGGCGTCACCTGCTGACGGTGTTGAATTGTAGTCTGTATAGTCTGTACAAGATACCGCAGCAAGCAGTAAACCTACAGTCAGCATCCCTCCTATTTTGCGGATATATTTCATAACCTAATTAACTATAATCTCTTAATTATTATTTCTTAACTCTCTATTAGTACCAGTCTTCAGTCATACTTTGGCTGTTGACAATGTCGAGTGGTACCAATTCCACGAAGTCGAATGACCAACCAAGGTTGGCATCGTTCACCAGGTTCTTGATGCGCAGCCAGTAGTCTTTACCTTGTTCAAAACGCTGGGTAGCAATAATGCGGCGCAGCATCATCGTGCCATAGCCTGTCTCTGAGCGACAACTGGTGCTTCCAATAATCTGGCTAGCTGCCGAGTAGATGTCGTTGTCATCATAGGACAATGGGTCGGTGACGGTATTATAAGTACCGCGCGAGAAGGATGCCGGAGCACGCATATAGCCTCGTACGTGCATACGCTGATCGCTTTCTACGCCACAGTCTGATGTCTCGTCGTCGGCACGGTTGATAATATCCTCGTAACCGATGGTTGCATCTTCATAAGGGTTAGCACATGCATCGAAAGGAATGCCAACGGCCACCATGTCCTGCTGTCTGGACGAATTGCCAAGATAGAACTGCATCAGTCCACCACGTGCCATAGGTGGATAGATGATACGTAACTCATAGTCACCAGTTGGTACGTGAGGCAGCTTGATAGCGAAGTCGTAGACATCCCATCCCTGGAACTGGTCGGAGTTGTGTGCGCGCCATGCACCCATCACATTGAAGCGGAGCAGCGTACCGGGGTTGTAGCATACAATGTTGTCGAAGAACGTATTATGGAATGCCACGCGGTTTCCGTCACCACCACCATTGAGCGTGCTGACCTCTGCGGGTGTTGCACCACGTAGACCATTGTTGATGAGCTCATAGAGGAATGTGGACGAGTCGAAACGCAGACGCTCGTGCAGGGCATCCTTTGCATTCTGGTCATAGATTAAAATGTCTTTGATTCGATGAATGTATCCATTTAGTGTCTCAACGCTGTTGTTACGGTCAACGGGTACTCCCTTGAAAACTAGGTCATGGTCTCCGTCACCAGGCATACCAAACATACCAAGTTTCGATGTCAGTGTGTTATTGGTGAGATAGCGGTTCAGCCAAAGGTCCTTGCTGGTCTTTGGATTGGTCTCCCACACCTTAAGAATGGTATTGGGCAACATGGTCTCAAAGTACTCCTGAGGTTCATAGCCGAAGCAGAAATTCCATGAAGCGTCAGTTTGCTTGTTTTTCTCATAAACGATACGGTCGATAGGCATACCAGCACGCAGGATATGATATGCCACGAACATGTTCACAACGTTGAACGGATTCGTATAGTCGTCACCTGTACTGATCTTGATGCCTTTCTCGTTGATGTAGTCGTACCAAGCACCACAGTTGCCGTACCATTCTGCGCATTTTGCTTTGAGGTCGTTAAAGTTGTTGATGCCAGCTGCACGGAACACATCGTCGGTCTCAGCAAAGACCGTCCATTTGACCATACACTCTTTGGGATAATAGAGTGGGTTGCCATCACGGTCATTGTGATTCGTTCCTAAGTCGTAGGTGATTGCCGTACCGTCAGAATTATTCTTGCGTTCAATCAAGAGCGTATCGGTATAACCGGTCTTTTCAAGTGCCTCATAGAAGATGCCGAGATCTTTCTCACCCTCCACACGTAACTGGTCGTCAGTGGTGCGGTCAGAACGAGGAATAACGTCTGAACATATTTGCAGGACACCATTGATGGCCTCAATATCACCATCAATAATGGCAGCGATGTCATTGAGACTCGTCAGTCCAATGTATTGTGCATTGTATGCATCCTCTTTAAAGGTGCCGACACGGATGCTACGACCTGTCTTCATCGTGGTCCAGGTAGTTGCCGTACCATCCAGGTCTACTTGCAGGTGTTCCTCACCTGAGAGGTGGAAGCGTGAAATGTCATCACACAGCGAGTCAGACATCAACTCTACCTTGGCCATAACATCAAGGTTATCCCAGTTTGAATCTTCCTTAATACCGTTATGCTTCTGTTTTGCCTTGGAAATCAGGTACGACTCGTCGTAATAGAGACTGTCGAGATAGGTACTTACGCCATCATTCACAGGTGCGAAGCATGTATATTCACCATACGTTCCCATGTATTTGTCGAAGCCACCCTTCTCTAATATGCGATAGAAAGCTGTCAAATTGTCTCTGTCACGAATCAACTCTGCAATGGTCTTCTGGTCTGAGGAGAAGAGGTTAGATCCATCAGGCTCCTCAGTGCAAGACATCATGCCACAGATGGCACAGATTCCACAGATTATATATTTTACTTTGGTAATCATAATAACTAATTTCTAATTATTAATTTAATATTTCGAGCCAGATTTATAGGCAGGGTTCTGTACAAGATTGGTGTTAATCTCAACTTCGTCCTGATTGATAGGCATATAGAGATAACGCTCATCACGCAGCTTAGCCCTCATAGCAGCAGGAACAGGATACTTGCGCAGAGCCAGTTCATAGAATTCATTGCTGTTATTGACATAGCTCTCCGTCAGTTTCTTCTTAAGATCTGCCTGCTGTTGGGTATGGCGGTAATTGTAACGCATAAGGTCGAACCAACGTTTGCCCTCAAAGCAAAGCTCACGGGCACGCTCAGCGAGCACCAGTTCCTCCATCTTATCCTTATAGGTAGTATACTTCAGTGCATAGGAGGTCTTGTTGGCATCAGAGAGGGCACGCTCGTTGACGAACTTGCAAATCTCAAATGCTTCTTCGTTGCGAGTGTCTTCAGCAGCCTTGCCGCTAAGGTTATAAAGCTGTACGAGTGCTTCGGCCTTCATCAGCATCACATCGGTCAGTCGATAGAAAATCCAGTCCTCTCTGACGGCGTTCAAGCGGCTGCCTGAAGGATTGCTCTGAGCAGTGTTGTTGGTGCCTGCCGTTGTCAAGGCAACGGATTTGCGTACGCTAAACTGCTCTACGCTGGAACTGTTAGCGTCATAGATGTATTCATAGAGACGTTGGTCAACACTGTTAATCCAAACACCATTACCAGTAGCATCCACTTTACCATAAACTCCTGCAGCTTTCAGGTAACCATAACCGTTTGAGCTGCTGTTATTGTAACGGTAGAACATCTGGTCCAGTCCGGTATTGTTAACTCCTGAACTGTTGAATTGCAGTTCGAAGATGCTTTCGTCAGCATTCTGTCCGTCCTGACCGAAGAGGTCTCTATACATGTCGTCGTAGCTAGAGAGATAGTAGTCTTTCTTTTCATCGTCACCTCCCCAGCGGCGTTTTGACGGGTTCTGCTCATAGGCATCTTTCTTGGCCTTGATGACCTTGTCACAATAATCTATGCAGAGTTGATAATCGTTGGCATCACGGTTGACAGACGCACGCCAAAGGTAGATGTCTGCCAATAGAGCATTGATACCGTCTTGGTTCAGGTAGCCTTTGTCGCGCCAATCACCATATGTAGAACCGGATATAGCATACTTGATAGCCTCTTCTAGATCATTGATGCACATGGTCAGCACCTCATCAGGAGTGGACTGTGGCGCATTGAGGTCGTCACTGCTGTTCATGTAGGCGTGGGGTGATATAGGAATGTCATGGAACACCTTCGTCAGGTAGAAATAGCAGAAAGCTCGCAGAGCTAATACCTGTGCTTTGTTGGCATCATAGTCACCACGGGTGTAGTCCGGGTCTACAGCAATCACGTCTTCTGCTTTCTCCAACACCAAGTTACAGTAGTTGATGGCTGAATAGAAAGGATACCATGAGGTAAATGCATTCTCTGTTTCAATGTTGCAGGAATATATCTGCTGCAAAGCAGTCCTGTAGGCTGCACTGGCGGGCAGTGTTGATGTAATCGCCAACTCATCGGAACGGAAATCGCCCCATACAATCATATTGCGAATGGCTGAAGCATCGCGTAGCTGTGTGTAGGCTGTTGCCACGACAGCTTCTACTTCGCTCTTCTTCTGCCAGTAGTCTTCGTCAACGGTCTTGTTGTCAGGCAGAATGACCGTATCCACACATGCAGAGAAACCACAGATGACGCAGATTCCACAGATAATATTTTTTATTTTGGTAATCATAATTTCTAATTACTAATTACATATTACAAATTTTGTTAGAATCCAAAGCTAAGGCTAGCAGTGATAGACTTGGATCTTGGCGTGGTTGCGCCATCGATAGCGGGTGTATAGGTACCTGCTGCAATTTCCGGGTCAATACCACTATACTTGGTCCAGCACCAGAGGTTGTTCATCGTTACGTAGGCAGAGAGGGTGTTCAGACCGTACTTCTTCAGCAGCTTCTTGGGTACGCTGTAGGAGATTTGCAGGTTGTTGAAACGCAGGAAGGAACCATCCTCCACAAAACGTGAGCTGAGCTGATAGTTGTAGCCTGTACCATAGAGGGCGCGTGGTATCTCTGTGACATCGCCATCCTTACGCCAGCGATAGGTAACAGTAGATGCCTGATTCTCTGTGCCGTACATGCTTTCCAAGCTCATACGTGCCGTATTGACAATCTTGTTACCCCAACGATAGTTGAAACGTGATACAATTTTCCAGTTTCCATACTGCAAGGTCAGGCTGAAACCACCTTGTATCTTTGGCAGTGAGTTTCCAAGATACTTAATGTCGAGTTCGTTGATGGTACCATCGTGGTTGACATCCTCATAGAATGCATCACCACCCTTGAATTCATACTCAGTATCACCATAATAGTATGTCAAGTGCTTGGGTACGCCTGTGTTGGTCATGATGACCTTGCCGTTCTCGTCGGTAGCTACAGGGAAAGTCTTGCCTTGGGCAAGCTGTTCGTTAATCCAAGCCTCGTAGTTCCATTCGTATTTCTCGCCACGAGCAGCAGCCTGCTGTTGCAGTTGCAACTGGCGGGTGTTGTAGTTGGTGAGGTAGTCGTAAGTGTATTGGAACACGCCCTTGCTCTGGTATCCATAAATAGAGCAGAGCGGGTCACCTACGACGACACGGTTAAGAATGGTCTTAGCACCGCGATTACTCCAACTGGGCTGCGAGTTCAGGTTGTCAAGTACGCGCTGGTCCATTTCCAACAGCTTGTTGACATTCTGAGCAATATTGAAATTGGCACTAACTGAGAATTTTCCAATCTTGATGAACTTGTTACCTGTAATAGATAACTCCCATCCCTTATTCTCCATCTCGCCGACATTGCCATAAGAAAGGCTCGTAGATGTATTCCATGTGGCAGATGTTGGAATGGGTATTCCCTTCATAATCATGTCTTTAGTGTTCTCTTTGTAGAGGTTCAGGTCTAATTCAATCAGATCGTCAAGGAAGCCCAGGTTAAAGCCCAGATTGTAACCAATCTTCTTCTGTGGGCGTAGGTCGTCGAGTTTCATACCGCTCATCGTCGTATAGTAGTTGGTACCATAGCGACCTACTCGGGATGTGTACTGGTTAAAATAGTTGTCGACAGCAACACTTGAACTACCTGTAATACCCCATGAGCCACGAATACCGAACATTGAAACCACTTTCCTCAATGGCTTAAAGAACGGCTCTTCGCTGAAGTTATAACGCAGTGAGACTGATGGTGAATAGAACCAGGGATTCTTAGGTCCGAACTTGGAGTTTCCGTCACCACGCAGTGTAAAGTCGACGTTATAGCGGTGTTTATAGGAGAAGTGTGCACTGTAAATCCAGTTCTGCCAGGCAGACTTTGTCGTACTCGGCTGGTTGTCCATGCCTAACAAGTGAGCATCAATAGTGGGTGACTCAATACCGTTTGGAATGGCACTCTGACCGATATACTGATAGGTATTCTTCTGTGTACCGGCTTCATAGCGTGCCAGCATGGTCAGATAAAAGTCTTCGTTCTTGAAAGCAGGTGTAAAGATGAGTTCTACGCGAGAACCTAGCTTAAACTGGTTAGTTTCCGTATTGGTGATGAAGTTGTAATCACCGTCAGCATAGCTACCGTTCGAAAGACTACCTGGCATAAAGGTTGGCTTTGAGTAGGCATAGATGTCGAAGTAGACACGACCGTTAAAGGTCAGACGGTGTTTGCCGTTCTCGGTGCCTAAGAGTTCATACTTCAGGTTGAAGTCAGGTATGATGCTGTAAGTCTTTTCCTTCTGCCATGAGTTATTTGCGTATGCTACAGGGTTACCGATAGCCACGATATCCTGTAATTGTGTGGACGTATAGTTACCATCATCAGGAGTCTTACCATTCATCGTCGGATTCATCAGGAAGTACTCGCCTGTATTGTTATTATATTGGTCCATGCGCCAAATGCTGGCATTCGGTGCCATAGCCAATGCCATAGCTAACAGGTTGTTGTGGGATCCACTACTCTTACTACTTCCATACGTGTAGTTCTTCAGGTTGTCCGTATAGGTCAATGCGAAGTTGGTAGAGAAGCGAATACGGTCTGACACGTTGTAGTCAAGTACGAGACGTGTGGTCAGACGGTTCATCTTCTGCTTGATAATGGTACCTGTCTGGTTGTTGTAGCTGGCAGAGATACGGAAGGTAGCCTTCGTACCACCACCGGTGATATTGAAGTTGGCTTCATGCTGCTCACCGAACTGCTTGATGGCATCCACCCAATCGGTATTCTTGTTCCAGTTGTTGGCTTCTGCCCACGATTCTGCGGGAACGTAGTTGATTTCGTTGATGGTAGCTGTGGCAGCAGAGCTCTGAGTGGGGTTATAGAACTCCTCCTTGAGCATCATGGTGTAGTTGTCACCGTTTAGGAGGTCGTAGCCCTTAGGCATCCATGTACCAGTGAACTTATAGCCCAATGTTACCCTAGGTTTACCACGTGCACCGCGTTTCGTCTTAATCTGGATGACACCGTTAGCACCCTGGGAACCCCAGATGGCAGTAGCAGCAGCATCTTTCAGTACCGTGATTTCTGCAATATCATCCACACTGACAGCGAGCAATGAGGAGAATGCCTCTTCGTCGGCACTTTCCAAGTCGATGTCACCGGTGTTATATTCAAAAATCTTATCGTCAACTACAATCAGAGGCTCGGCACTACCACTCAGCGTTGATACACCACGCAAACGCATCGATGTACCAGCACCCAAGTTACCAGAGTTGGCCACGATATCCAGACCGGCAATCTCACCCTGCAGGGCCTCATCGGCTGAGGTGAATGCCATACCTTCAATTTTGTCCATATTCATGGTTTGAGAAGAAACGGACACCTCGCGCTTGTCAATGTTCAGACCGCCCGATGTGGTACGGCGACCTTTTACGACGACTTCAGACAGTGCGGTACCTTCATCCTCTAACTTGATCTTAAATACCGTTTGATTGCCAATAGTCACAATTTTGGTCTTACTACCTACGTATGAAAAGACAAGTTTATTCTTAGGGTTCTTAATCTCCATGGAGAAGTTACCCATCATATCAGTCTGTGTGGCGTTGACGATACGGTTGTTGGCGTCTCGTTCTACAACGTTGGCCATCATAATCGGTCCCATGGCATCTTCCACCGTACCTGATATTACTTTACCCTGTGCCCACATCACCTGAGTGATAACACTCATCAGCAGCATCAGCAATACTCTTGATTTTATCATTTTTATCTTGGTAATCATAATTACTAATTTCTAATTTCTAATTAATAATTAATATTTCCGATTGCTATTGAAACACAGCGGCGTATCAATACCATGAACGGTCACAAATGCTGAGGTCTCAATGGATTTGTAACCATTCTTCTCAGATGTGGTGATGTCACGGGCAATGAGGTTGGCATTGGCAGACGAAGCTTGAATGGTCACCACTGTATTAGAGGCGTCCTTTACACTCAGCTTGTTGCCACCACCAGTAACGGTCAGTGTCTGGGCAATACCAATAGCGTTTGAACAGAAGGTAGAGTAAGAAGGCTCTGGTGTCGTAAGCCCCGTCTCTGGGTCGTAGTTCTTAAAATATGTGTCGGCAAAGAGTGAACTGTTCTGTGTGTGATAGCGCACGAACCTTGTCATCTTGTCCAATTGATTCTTGACGTAAGTTTTTGCATCGTCTTTACTGGTGAAACCATATTCATCTTTGACGCTCTCCCAGTCGTTAACAATTGCCATTACCTTCTTCCAAGTGGGCAGTCCCATGTTTTTCTGTGCCTGTACCATGGCCTCGTAGTTAGGCGCATAGATGGTGTAGTTGTAGGAACTGAGCATGCCCCAGTTGTCATTATCGTCGATGATGCGGTAAGCCTTCATCTTCGTGTTCTTCTGCGCCTCGCTCTCACTACCGGTTAGGATGCCAGCAAATGTGTAGAGGTCTTCGTCATTAAACTGCAGGCAGAAGTTGAGGAAGTGGTCGTATTCCGGTGCATTGACATCATAATCAGCATTTTCATCATAGAACTCAGGACGTGATAAAGTCTCCATCACAGTTCTGATAGTAGGTTGAATAGGGTAGTCAAGACGATAGACAGTACCGTTCTCAATCTTGGCATCGTTGCTGTTGGCGTCGAATTTCTCTGTGATGTTTGACCATTGGTTCTTTTCATACTGCAGTCCGCCAGCGACCTTGTTGCCATCAACGATAACAACGCCACCGTGCTTGGTCTTGTAGTATTTGTTGCCATAGAGACCATATACTGCACTGCCTTTACCTGTCTCCGTAGAGTCGGCCAACACGATGGTGCAGTAGTCCAGCAGGTCTTTAATCTGGCTGTTAAAGTAGCCAGTCTCAATATTGATGTCACTAGCACCTGCTGCTTCCACATACGAATTCAGGTCGTTATAAGGACCACCCTGATAGATGTATTTCTTGACCATTACATGGAAAGAACCGTCGGCCTGCGGGTCGAAGCGGAAACGCAGTCCCTTCAGACCGTCATCGTCCTTGACCGATGTGGGGTCAATCACGATGAATTGTGTCTCGTTGTCTGTTGGTACAAACACTCCGTAGCGGGCCTTCATTGACAGCAGATAATAGTACATGTCAGCACCCAGCTTAGAGGGTGTACCAGCTGTGGTCTGGTGGTCGTTAAGCATCTCGCCCATGGTGCGCATGTCCTTATAGACAGATGCCGGACCAAGTACAGAGTTGTATATCTTCGGACCGAAGAGTTTGTTCATCTTATAAATGACGCCATTGTTAGTAATAGTGACATCATAGTTGCCATCAGACTTTTTGTTAATGTCATCTTTTGTGACGTCGAGGAATTCGAAGGCATCATTCTGAACGGTCGAGAAGCAACTGGGTACCGTCTTGGTTAGATAGGACTTCATGACATTGTTCAGAATGCTGGCGAAGACAGATGGATCGCTGTTATAGACTGCATCAAGGTGATCGTTGAGGTTTGCAGGATTCTTAGTATCCAAGCCTTCTACGCCGAGATTCTTGAGAATATAGTTTGCCTCGCCAAGGAAGTAGTCCTTCACAGCCTCGTCACAAGGTGCCAGGAAGGCTGCTATCTCAGCTTCGTCGTCTGTTGTCTGTCCCTTTAACGTGGGATTATAGAAATTCCAACCTGGGTCGAAGTCTAGCAACTGGTTTTCGGCTACCGTTGTACCGCGTACGGGCTGTGCCAGCTTAGAGCGCTGAGAGTTCTTGCTCAGATAGCGGACTGCGAACACGGTATCTGTACTGTTAGCTGCCGATTCATTGTACTGGTCTGTCAGTGTCATGTCGGCATCCGGGAAGGCGTAATAGTCCAACATACGGGAAATATAGCGGGTGTCGCTACCTGCACGCAGGAATTCTGCCATGTTACCGGGGTTCACCAGCACTTCGTTGAGCTGGTGGATATAACCATTCTGGCAGACAACATCACTCTTAATGACCTTACGGTCGAAGATGTAGGCATCGCCATCTTCATAGTCATGGCCGGTCAGAATCTTAAAGTCGCTGTCGCTACCCGTCAAGGTCATGTTGTTGTTCAGCATGTACTCACCGGTCAGGTGCACCATGGGTGCTACGGTGTTGTCGAAAATGGCCATAATGGAGCTGCGACCTTCATTCTGGAAACGTGAGAAGTACTTGTTGTTGGCGGGCATGTCCTGAACAGACCACGGCGCAACAGCATAGGTAAGACGCATGTTGGTGGCGTGTTTCACCAACTGTCCTTGCAACATGTTACCAGCAGCGTTCTGCTTGTTCGACAATGTTCCTACAAGGATGGCATTGTCAATCATCGTTGAGAACAGCAGTTCTGCTTTCTGTGAGTGGGTCAGTTCGTCGTAACTGCTGACACCAAACTTGTTGTTGCCGCCTGCAAAGAATCTTTCAAAAGCTTCGTCGTTGGCTGGGAAGATGGTTTTACTACCCGTCTTACTCAGCACTTCGGTGTAACCCATGTCATCAATCAGCTTACAGTACGTGTTAAACGTGCCTTCAAGCTGCGAAGACTGTTGAAGCTCTTTGTAGATACTCTCTCCAAGCCATGATGGCAATTCACCCTCTGGCACCAAGTAATCCTTCTTACAGGATACGAGGCTTATGCACAGTAGGGATGCATACAAAAAGAGTTTTTTCATAAATAGCTATTTGTTAATCAATTTGTTTTCGTTTTAGCTTATCCCCCATAGGGGGAAGTAGTTTTCAAGGTGCAAAATTAAACAAAAAAAATGAAACACGAATAAAAATGTTTCATTATTTTTTAATTAAGTAAAATTTTAACTAATAAATACACGATTCTACCTGTTGTGCTAACGAAAAATCCCCACCGGCCCGTGTGGGCGGTGGGGATTGTGTCAGTTTTGGTCATCGCGGTAGAACCGTAATGCCCTGTTTAGCATTATTACTTCACGATGAACTTCTTGCCGTTCTTGATAACGAGGCCCTTGAAGCTCTTGCTTACCTTCTGACCGGCGAGATTGTAGATTGCACCATCAGCAGTGTTGACACCAGCCTTTACATTCTGAATACCAGTAACCTCACCGGCAAGGATGCGCTGAATCTTCAGGTTGTCGAACCATATACGACGATCGTTGTTGATATAGTTAGACTGAAGCACGAACTTAGTAGGTGCCGTTTTGTCAAATGCCTGCTTTGCAGTTGTTACTACACCCTTTGCAGAGGTTGTGGTAGTATAGATAGAACCTTCGCCGAAATCCAAAATCACTTCGAATGAGTTCTTTGGAAGGACAGTTCCTTCTGCACCCTCAGCACCCTCTGGAGCCTTGTTTGCATAGCCTGAACCAGAACCATACTGCAGGTTAGTCAAGTCAATATTCAGATTACTTGAGGCATCAATCTTGTTGTCATAGTAGTTAGCATAGTGACCTGCAATAATAGAGTCAGCATCATTCTTCAGATAGAAGCCAACATATTTACCAGAAAGTCCCTGAAGGAAGAAGTCGCAATTTAGCTTGAGGATATTAGTACCCATAGAACCATCAATAGTAGGATCAAAGTTTACAGTACCAGTACCGTTACCTACACGAACATAGCCCTTAAACTGCTGCTCACCATTGTTCCAGATACCCTGCTGGTAAGGATAGTTGTCGTTCACATCAAGTGCGAAATTAGAGAATTCCATAGCGCCATTTGCACCTGCAATGCTATAAAGCTGTGTATCCTCGTTTAATACTGCATCTGCCTCGAAGTCAATATCTACGATAGTTGCAATAGAACTTTCAGGGATTGTTGTCTTGAAGGTTTCAATAGCAGCAGTCAGTACCTTATTGGCATCCACGATAGTAGCAGCATTCTCCTCGCTGTATTGAGCAGCCTTCATCTGACTCTGTATGCCCTTAGCTGTGTTAATAGCATCCTTCAAAGCATCCTTTCCAGTAGCGGAATCATAGATACGGAGAACCAAAGTGTTCTCTGCAGCATCGATAACAGTCTGTATAGAGTTCAGAGTGTCATTAACAGCCAAGAACTTCTTGTTAGCAGCAAGAATTCCCTTCACAGCGCTGTCGTAAACCTGGAAAACCAACAGACCTTCTTCTGCATTCTTCGTACGATTATCCTTCACATATGCAGCCTCGTCAAATGTAGCAATAATCTCATCCTGAGTCATTGTCTCATATACAGCAATCTTAGGTTCGGTTACAGTAATACTATCTTGAAGATCTGCCCTACCCCAAAGATTATCTGCATTTGCCAGATATTCTGCTGCCTTTGTAAGAGCATCACGACCTGTAGTAATCTGTTCACGTACGTCTGCCTCATAGTTCAACTGCTTCTGGTTGTATTTATTCTCATTTTTAACAAAGAGCGAAGCGTTACCAACATAGGTTACAGAGCCATTTTTCAGAGTCTTACATTCCTCTTTGCAATAAGCCTTAATACCGAGCTCATATGTAGCGGCCTCTTCGATTTTTGCAGTAAGATAGAATGGAGTCATTGTTACAGCATCCAGATTCTTTGTAACAGATACAATCGTATCAGGATCTGCACCGTCGTTAATCTTTACGATATAAGCTATAGCATAAGCGGGATTCAAACCATCATCATTATTCCAGTCGTTCTTCTTTGGCTCACGCAATGCTGCACTAGCAGAGATAGAGAAAACATAGGAACCTGCTTCCAACTGTTTCTGAGTGTATACACCCATTGGGGTATCAGGAGCACCATTGTTCCATGTATTTGAATTCTGGAAGTGACCCATGTCAGGATAAGCATTAGCATCCCAGTGTGCACGACCAGCGGGCAGACAACTCCATATACCATAAGAAGACTGTTTACTGGCCTGCTTTGCTACGTTATTGGGCAAATAGTCCAGATTGCTGCCACCAGCCAGATAGTCATCCATGTTAGCCTTGAGGAATTCGTCAAGAATTTCCTGAGCGGTGACCAGAGCCTCATCCAGGTCAGCCTGACCAGACTCGTCGCCAATAGCCTGAAGGTTCTCAATAGCTTCATTCATGGCATATTCATCAAGCACGCCAGCTTTCCAGTCGTAGCAGTTCTTGTAAACATTCAGTTTCTCCAACATTGCATCACGCTGACGCAGATCAGCAAACTGCAGGGCAGGAGCTATCTGAAGGTCGGCAATCTCAATATTGGTAGCCATACCTGTGAATGAGATAAAATAGGTACGAGTAGTACCATCACCAACGATAGCATAGTTGAAGGTCTGCCAGTCATCTGTCAGTTCCTCTGCAGTATTGGCTACAAGCACATCATTTGTGCCACCAAAAGCATTATCAGAGTTACCCTCAACCTTTACAAGGTTAGTAGAAACAGCAACAGTCTTTACACGAATAGATACAGCGGCAGCACCCTTCAGTTTGTAACTGACAACATAAGCAGAAGATGCATCAGAAGGTACAAACTGATAGTACATACCTTCACCTTCAGTTGCGTCAAGGCTTGCAACAGAATTAAAGCCCTCAGCAAGACCGTTTGCGTTAATGTTGAATAGGTCGGTCAAAGTCTTTTCTGCAGCAGAAACGGCAGTCCAACCTGTCATGTCTTGGAATGCATTGTTAGCATTCAGATTAGCACCCGTAATCTGGAAACGACCCTGCGGAGTGTAGACGAACTCACCCTGCTCAAGAGCGTAACCCGAAACGGCTGCGAACATTGCCATAAAGGCAAAAAGTAAACGTTTCTTCATAAAAATTCGTTTTTGATTAAGTTTAAATTAGTAAATTATATAATGTTATGTTATATGTTAGCAGTTCGTTGCTTTATGCGGTGCAAAATTAGTAAAAAAATAGTAGGTGTGTACTTTTTACCCTCTAAATTTTGTTTCGTTTAAGTTTTTTTAAGTATCTGCCTTCTGTGGTTCAACTCACACCAAATCCCCACAGTCATCGATGATTGTCAGGATTTGGTGTTTGTTGAAAAGACGCTTTCTTCTTAATGACTTACCTCTACTTTACTACCACCTTCTTGCCGCCGCGGATATAAATGCCGGCAGGCAGGTTGTTGATGTCGGCAGACTGGCTGCGCACCTTACGGCCATGGAGGTCATAAATATCATTATTACTTTCCTTCCTATTCATCACAGTGCTGCCGATGCCTGTCGCATTACTATAGCGAATGTACAGGTAACCGGTATGGAATTGGGTAGTATCCCAATAATAATTCTCAGGCAGTTGTGGCAGCTCGAACTGCACATCACCCACAGTAGCCTTTGCAAAGTTGAACACCATGAAGGAGTCGGCCTTGGCCTCGTCGGCACCAATGCTGGCAGCAGGATCATAAGAAGAAGCAAGATAGACGCTAACCGTAGCACCATCCTTGAAAGTAATAGAACCTGTTGTCTCTTCACTCCATATATGGGAACAGCCAGGTACTGAAGGCGAAGTAGAGCACTTGGCCACACCTACGTAGAGTTTACCTGTAGCGCCAATGGTAAGCGGCTTGGTACCCAAATACCAATAGCCTGAGGTAGACGTGCCTTCGGAGCCTACGCGCAAAGAGCCGTTAATCGTCACACTACTGTTGGTGAAGCTACTCTTCTTAGATTGCGTTCTGACCGTAGAGCTCTGGCCCTGCAGCGTTGCACCATCAGCTACGGTGAGTGCACCCGTTCCGAGTGACTTGCCCTGACCAATAATGAGCGTACCTTCAGAAACCTTCACAGTACCACTATTGGCCCACGTTCCACCTACAGTCATGCTACAGTCACCTACCTTCTCGAAGTTCGATTTGTTGGTGCCGCCAGCATCATAGATAATTCCATTGAACGTGAAGTCGCCAAGGTCGCTGTTACCCACCTTCCACGTTACATTGCCAGACACACTAGACTGACTATTGAAGTCTACCTCCTTATGGCGTAATGTGCCATTACCGATAAGCTTGCCTATATGGTATGTGACAGGAGAACTGTTGCTCGATGCAGCAATACCAATGTTAGTGGCATTACCTGTGCTGAGCGTAGCATTCGGCATACCGCTGTTCTTTAGAGGCATCAAGATAGATGTATTGTTGTAGACTATCGTGCCCTTGAAGTTGGTCCAGTTACCCGTGATAGCTACACGGTTTACGGTGTTGGTGGGGTTGACGGTCAACTGTCCTGTACCTGTAAGTGCACCAGAATATGTCTTATAATAGGTGTTCGTAAGTGTCAAGGTAGCTTTAGCACCACCTGCCACAAAGATGGGTGACGTGGTGAATCCGTCACCAGAAATGGCCGACGTGCCCTGCAGCTCGACAGTTTTGCTATAGTTGTTGCCGCTATAGTTCATGCTACCTGCCTTGATGATGGTGCGGGCTGCAGAGAGGTTGCCAGTCATGGTGAGCGAGCTGGAGCCTTCCTTCACCAGAGAGTCGCCACTGATGGCTGCCTGCTGGGTGAAGGAAGCATCTGTCCTGATGACGCCATTGCCCACCATCTTCATGGCAGAGCCATGGGTGACGGCTGCTGTATTCTGAAGCACGGCACCATTCTCAATGGTGAACAAAGCACTATTGGTAGTTACTCCACCCAGATTTCCGTATGCCTGGGTGTTGTTTGCCAGCGAACTCACCTTAGTGATACCACCTGTTAGGTGATTGCCACCTGTGTAGGTGTTGTCAGTACCCATTGTGATAGTGCCGAAGCCGTTGTTGTAGAATGTTCCTGTGGTAATCTTACCACTACCTGTGATGCTATATGCCTCAGAGCCTGTATAGTAGATGTTGGTAGGCTTCACCTCCACACCATCACCAATCACAATCTCCTTATTCTGTGCATTGTCGGTAAAGTATACATTGTCACCTTCAATAAAGGTTTCGCTGGCACGGGCAGGGTCGTGGGTCACGAAGTTCTCTGTGTTGGCCACATCCCATATGGTGGAACTGGTTCCGTTCCACTCAATGTCGGTTGGGTCGCGAGTACCCTCTACGTTGAGCACCAGATTGCCTTCTTCGATAGCCAGGGTGGTCTTTACCTTTGCAATGCCTTCAATTTTGATATTGGTCACGTCGCCATCCACAGCACTAACAGCGCCCAGGATATACTTGCCGACTGACAGCGTGGTCTCTCCAGTTGCGAAATGGCAATTGAACTCGATAACCGGCATTTTGTATTCAGGACCATACTGCCAGTTCTTCTTTTCGACAATCAGCTTGGCAGTATTGATCTGATCAGCCTTGAAGCTGTCGGCATAGATGTCTACTACCAGTCGTGCACCAAAGCCTAGCTTCACAGAGTCTGTAGCGACAAGCGTGCCAAGGGCATCCTTGCCACCAATGGTTGTAGTAGAACCATAGTCGGCTGTCAGCGACTTTACTGTAATGGTTTTGGCAGGAGTGTTGAGAGTGGTGAGACGGTTAAGCCATAAGGGAGAGTTGGCGATAGAACCGTTCAGGTTCAGCGAGCCTGCCCACACATCGGTATTTCCGTTATAGGTCATGTCGCGCTCTGGATATGCCAGAATGCCGTCGCCTTGCTTCACTACACGGGTGCTGCCGGCAAAGCCGCCACCCTGTAGGGTGTGGGTGTAGTACTGATAGTTGATTTTGTAAGATGCTGACGTTGCCTCTGAAGGTGCAGAACCCTGAACCCACGATGGAGCATTGTCTATAAATAGATAAGGTGTAGCGCCATCGGCAATATTCATCGTCATATCGTTGGTCTCGCAAGCAATGACCTCTTCTCCACTATTGGAGATGGTGCCACCATTGGCAACCTCTACACGTCCCTCCATCGTCAGAGCAGGAGGTGCAGCGGTAATGCCTTCCAGTTCGCCCAAAAAGTAAGAGGTATGGGGAGGCTGGTTATAGCCGCACATCTCCCACACCATACCGTTACGATACTGGTGGTCGTACCACAGCGAGTAGTTGCGCCAAGGTGTCTCGATGTCAGTAGTGTAGATGCGTATCTTGTTATTGGCAGTACGCATGATGAACTCCTCACGCCAGTCACCCAGAATGTCGCCCATGAAACAAGGTGTTCCCTTGGTGTCGTTATTGGTCATAGAACCCTGTAAAAGCCATGAATTACCAGTGCCTGGCTTATAGACGGCTCCTGCAGTATTCTTGCCATTAGAGTAATTGAAAGTCTCTTCCTGCAGGTCACTATCCCAATAGCAACGGAAGTTCTGGGCCATGCCAGATGTTGTATTGAGGATGTCAAGATGCTTGTTCTCTACAAGACTCACTGGACCAGGTGAGGCATCATGGGCAGAGAAACCTACAGCGCCAGGAATGGTGTTAAGGAAGTTGCCGGCAATGGCACGACCGTCGTCGTTGCCGCTCTCGTTGCGATAATACAGTTTCGCTGTTGTCAAGTCACGATAATGGTTGTTAGGATGGTCCTCATTACAGAAGAATCCTTCCTGTCCATGAACGTATGGATTGAGGTCGCCATGATGCTGGGCGTCACCGTGTCCAAAGCCTGTTGTAGAGAGCCCCTTGCCGTTATCGTCGATAACCATACCTCCCCATACAATCTCGTCGCGTCCGTCCCAATCGACATCCACGATGGCATAGTTATGATAACCCTGTCCGTACCATGGTGATGAATAGCCTTGGTTGTTCATCCAGCGCCAGCGCTCAGTCAGCTGATGGGTAGCAGGATCTACGTCAAGAGCTACAAACTTATGACGGGTATAGATGCCGCGACCCACGAAGATGCTGGGCTTGCGACCATCCAGATAGGGAGCGCCAAAGAAGTATTTGCTGCTGCGATGGCCATAGCCGTCGCCCCAAGCCCTTTCAAGATTTGATTCGCCGCTTTCGAAACGGGCACATGGGAAATCGATAACCTGATAGGGCACACCCGAGGTACCATTACAGTAAACGAGGAACTCCTTGCCGTAATGGGTAAACCACTCTACGCCACCAGTCTTCGGCGTACGGTAGTTGGTCCATGAGGTGCCGTTCTTGCCGTCGGCACCAATGGTATAGGTATCGCCGTTGGCCATGTGGATGGTAGAGCCTTCCTCTAGGCGCATCAGTACCTCGGCTTTGCCGTCCATATCCCAGTCGTAGCCCACAATGTTCTGCTCGTTGTTTTGGAAGTCACCCATGTTGGGACCGCAGTTCACCCACCACAGCACAGTACCGTCGAGTTTCAGCACCTCCATGATGGTGTATTCGCCGTTGTTTCCGTCTTTGGGGAAACCATTGCTGATCTCTTCCTGATTGTCATACTTCAACAGAATCTCCACCACGCCGTCACCGTCAACATCGGCACAGCAGGCATCATTAGGTATGAGGGTAGAGGTGATAGACTGGTCGTGCTTGGGTGCTATCTCCAGATAATTGCTATTACTGCTCCAAGGCTTGACAGCTGCACTCTTGGTCTGCTGAATGCCACGCTTCACGGCCTCTACAGCATAGCTGCTGGAGGTTGTGCCCGCAGCATCAGTGTAGTTTGAAGTCTTCAGGTTTTCTGCTATCACAGAACCGTCTCGATAGAGGTTATAAGTAACATCATAGTACTCGTCAGACTGAATACGCCAACTGACGAAGATGCCACCAGTAGTCTTTACTGCCACTATGCCACGGTCAAGTTTATCTATGACACGCTGAGCGTTGGCACCCAGCATCGTCAGTCCGCAAAGGACTGTCAACAAAAACAATTTCTTCATATGCATATAGTTTGTTTTAGTAAATTCTGGGGGCAAAGGTACGAAAAAAAAACTAAAATTGACATGTTTTACAAAAATATTTGTAATTTTGTCGGCAAATCTACTGACAGACAATATTGTACGACTTATGAAAAGACACATTCTGATAGTATTTCTCGCTATCGTGGGCATTATCACTAGTCATGCCCAGCAGGTGACGCCGGCGCTCACTGTGTATAAGCAATTCAAACCCGCAACGGTGCTTCTGGCAGACGGGAAGAAAATGAAGTTGCCGCTGGCCAATATCTTCCTGAAGAACAGTACGTTGCTCTACAAAAGCGGTCTGGAGACCAAGCAGGCAAATATGAAGACCCTCTTGAGAGTGGACTTCGAAGAGCGTAGCTATCTGCGGATAGACACACTGCTGGCCTACCAGGTGGACACGCTGGGTAGAGATGGCTTGTTTTGTGCGCAACTCATTGATATGGAGTCGTATAACCAGCAAATAGAGAATAACCGTAACTTTACCAGCATCGAAGTTAATGATATGCTGGGGTATACCACGGTGGATCTTCAAGGTGACCTGGACATCCATTTCCCCGTCCAGAACGTTTACTTCTTCCGCATCAAAGGTAAATATGTCCTGGCTCATGAGCGTAGTGTCCGGCAGGCGATAGGCAAAGAAAAACGCCGAATCATGGAATCGGCAATTGCTGTGCCAGGATTCAGCTGGAATGACGAAAAGTCCCTGATGGATCTGCTGAAGATGATTCAGTAATTTGATGGTTTCCATTTCATGAAACGTTTTGTAAAGGAATAAAAACCGCACGGGCGACCCTCTCTCGGGCAAGCCGTGCGGCAACTGTCTGTATGAAGAAAATCTTATCGAATTAATAGTCGTCATCGTCCCAGAAGCTGCCTTCACGAGAGAGGTTACCACTGGTTTCCGATGTGCTTCTGCCAGCAGAAGTACCTTCTGGTTGCTGACCTTTGTTTCCTCCGCGTACCTTAAAAAGGTGTGAGCCATGCTTGGGTTAAAATTGAACGATTGATGCATGTTTGGCAGATCGTTTTTAAGCAGTTTGTTTTCTTAGATTTTAAGTAGTTCGATTTGTAACCTTTTGTCGTTTGCAAAGGTACGGACTATTCTTGAAAGAGGCCGAAACGACACGTACATTTAATCGGACAGCAGGTTTCTAAGTGCAGGACTTTGCGTACAAAATAGGACTTTACGTACAAACTACAAGCAAAAGAGATTATTCCGTCCCTACGGACTGTCAGTTCGCTCCCTACGGACTGTCAGTTCGCTCCCTACGGACTGCGAGTCCGAAGCCTACGGACTAAACGCGAGTCTTAGATAAAGAAATTGTGAATATTCGAAGAATCGGACGCAAAAAAAAGGAAACGCATTTTTACCCTCACTTATTCACATCACAAGCCTCAAACCCTTATGTACAGGGCGTTTGAAGGACGTGATGGATAAGCAATGTCCCTCACGTTACCCTCACATTTTGGGTCACATTCACTCACATCACATAGAGACGTGAGGGCTCGAAAAGAAAAAAGTGAGGGAGACGTGAGGGAGAACGAAAGTCCCTCACGTGCCTTCAGCCCTTTGTACATCGGCCTTTGAGAGGGGTCATGTGAGTATGTGAGGGACATTTTCAATACCATAGGATTATTATAGAATAACCTTGGGTTATTCGACATTTATGCAGCTTTAATTGCGCTGCATGTTCCCAGCCTGGGAACAAAACATTCCCAGTTTGGGAAAATAATATTCCCAGCCTGGGAATAATAGTCTTTATTTCGCGATATTTCTTCATTTTATAATGCTTTTTTCTTTCATTGTTTCGAAGACGCGCTCTCCGAGAATCCGTGCTCCGCGGGCATCGAAGTGCAGACGGTCTCGAAGTAACGTGAGGTCGGCGGCCTCCACTACGAAGAAGTTATTGTCGTCGGCAGCCAAACGGTATAGTGCGTCAACGACACGCTGGCTACGCATGCGGCTGCCCTTGGCATAGGTTCCGCAGATTACTGGTAAATGGAGATATTTCTTCTTTCCTGTTACAGTATACAAATGGTGGCGCATAGCGGTAACGACGTTCTTCAGGTTGTCATAATACAGAGAGTCTGCTTTCTGATCGCTCTCGCCCTGGTGCCAGATGAGACATTTGATGTCGTAGCCTTTGGGGAGGTTGGGCAGACAGTCATCAATCTGTCGGAAGAAAGCCTTCAGTAGTGACTTACCGCCATGACTGGCTGATGTCGTGTGGTTGAGGAATGTCGTGTCAGCCGACCAGTAAAGTCCGTGTGTGCTTGCCTTGCAGGAGGGGTCAATAGCTGTTCCACCATCGGTATGCTTGATGACATAGAACGGCTTTTGCCATAGTTCTTCCAATTTCTTATACACGACAGCATCGAAGCCCCAGCTTGCCTCAATCTTCGGTTTGGCCACACGTGGTGAGAATGGCGAGAGCTGTCCTGTAGCTGTCTCGAAATCGCCGCTGCCATAACTCCATTGGCAGTAGTGGAACTCTTTCAATTCAGCAGGTAGCTCAGCAATTGGCACACGTCCATCTGCATTCGACTGCCCTGCTACAAGAATAACAGGCACCTTTCCCCTTGCAGAGGCCGAACAGCCACAACAAAGGATGCAGAGAAGAATACCTAGAAGACGCATGGAAGGGTGAGAAGCTGATAGAAAAGGGTGCGTGCTAACCGTTCATGTCCCTTATCATTGGGATGCAGACGGTCGGTATCTGCATTATTGAAGTATGGGGCATGAACATCTAACAAAGGGAACAGCCCACTTGTTGCGTTCCAGTCAATAACAGGAACGGACCAGATGTTACCAGCCTGTTTCACGGCCTCAACATAGACGTCCAGATACTCACCGCACTGATTGGTATAAGACTCGTCGCACTGCCAGTTCTTTTCGTTAGCATGGAAGTCGGAACGATGGATAGGGGTGAGGAGCACTATCTGCTTTGTGGGGAAAGTACGCTTCAGCGAATCAAGTGCGATATTGATACGTCCGCAATAGGTGTTGGGATCCATTGACGGAGTGCGCTGACGGCGCGTCACCATCTTCTTAGGCTGTCCGTGTCCGTACTCTACCTGTGCCTCGTGCTCGTCCCACCACTTACCAATAGGCACACCATTATTATAGTCGTTGGTACCACAGAAGATGAGAATGGCATCCACATCCTGTCCATGTTCGTGAAGCAGTTTGTCCGTCTGACGGGGGATATCGTTCCACTGGCGACCACTCACACCATAGACATAGGTCTCGATGCCTAGCCAGTCGGCCAGCCATCCCCAGTATTTTTTCTTGGCAGCTTTGTTACGAGGATCGGTAATGGAGTCACCGAAATAGGCTACACGCTTACCTTGCCAAGGGTGTACGACTGCGCTCTGCTGTGCTGAGCTAAATGATAATTGAAAAATGATAAATAGAAAACTAATCAATAATCGTTTCATATCCTATAAATAAACAACAAACTGTAAACGGTAAATTAACTAACTGGTATCACATAGAACTTACGATTCTTCTTGAAGTCCACCATCCACTGGTCCATGATAATATGGTCATCAAGGGCTTTGATTTTCATTGTGTGACGGCCTTTTGACAGTTTTACGTCTGTCTGCTTGAGCGCCTGACCGCGCAGTACGCTAACTTTCCAGAACTCAGAGCGGTATTTCTCCTTGAGCGAGATAACGACAGGCTCCTGATTATCGAGCGTCACCTGATAGCGCAGGTCTCCCTTGTCGTTGGGTTGTGTGGGAATCATCGCAGTATAAAGAACAGCGTCCCCCTCCTGCTGGGTTTCAAACTCATAGGTCAACTCTCCACCCTTCGGAATACTGACAGCATTCATGGAGTGTCCAAGCATCTGAATGGATTGGCAACCTTTAGAGGCAGCATCATATTCGGCAGCATTGCAGGCGACACCCTCGAAAGGCTCATCGTCATACAATCGGCCACAAATATCTTCAAAGACGGGCAATTGGCGTGGGGCAGCATCCATCAGCCCTTCCCATTTACCATTGGCCAGCGCATTGTAACGACGGGTTAGTGCGACAATTTCTTCATAGGCAAGATGACTTGTTGCTGAATCAGAAACGATTTTGCGCGTCATGGCTGCAGCGGCATAGATAGGGTAGGCGATATGAGCCTCATAAGCATTAGATAACTCAGGGCGAAGCAACAAACGGCATTTGTCGACAATAGCTTTCAAACATCCAAAAGACTCTAACCGCTCTGCTGCTTCTTGGCGGGTCAGTCCAATGTCGGTTACATGTGACTTTCCTCCAGGATACTTTTTCTTGTCGAGTTCAACCTGTGTCCAACCCATGAACTCCGGCTTGCGGATGCCACAGAGACGATAGAACTGCTGCATGGCTGGGAATAGCGCTTTGCCAACCTCGTCGCCAAACTGCGTACATAGCCAGTTGGCAAGATGCTGGTTGATGGTCTGAGGCTGTATGCTGTTGATGTCCCATGCCATATCGAGGAAGAACTCCAAGTCGTAGGCTGCGACCTTTGGGTCATGAACATTGACAATCCATAGTTTGCGGCAGTTATGGTCATATGCAGCCTTCATCTCCGAAT
>JAEEGK010003903.1_pt1 | contig 36795 bp, 29 predicted proteins | sample 8958771 | NCBI WGS metagenome assembly JAEEGK01 (sample SAMN16246547, study PRJNA631951) | gut metagenome | biome: gut microbiome; feature: rumen; material: SC-attached | host: Bos | place: Iran: Karaj | collected 2018-10 | reverse complement strand
TCGGTTCTTCGGAACTTAAGTCGCCTCTCCGGGTGCTTAATCGAATCATCGATAAACCTGTCAATCGCATGTATCGGTCGCGCCATCATGTAGTAGGAAAAGAAAATAATAATCGCAAGGAAGAGCGTAATCAAAATCGCCGCCAGCATGATAAGCTTTCGAACCGACTCGCTTCCCTCGGAATTGCCCGATACGGAAACCGCCACTGCGATACGAATACCGTTCTGCCAGTTACCTTCACGATACACGTAGTCTTCGCTTGCTTTTAACTCATCCATGGTAACGTCGGACGGAACATTGCCGAAAGTACTGAAGGATAAGTCTAATTTATTGGAGTCACTGAGAAGCATGGCTGCCATGCTGTCGTTTAGGATATTGTTAAGAGTACCGTCGATTCGCCAGGGTTCTAAGATGAACACACACATTCCGAGCTGCTCCTGCGCGCTTCCGCCCGCTCCCCCGTATATAGGGTAAAAGAAAGCGTAGTAGAAGTCCTTGCTGTCAGGGTAGTACCAGTCCGCGTTAAGGTCTTCGCCTTTTCGCAGGTACTGCTGCTTCTTCGGAAGTGTCACGGGCTTACCGAGGGACACTAATGTATTCATGTCTTTATCTAGGAGAATTGCGGATACTATCTCACGATTTTTAAGAGCGATTTGAGAATAGTAGGAGGAAATCTTCGCCTGTTGGGCATCTTTATTTTCCTCACTCATGTCTTCCATGACCACGTACTGGCACAAGGCCTCGGCGTTATAGCGAAGGTTCTCTTCGTAGAGGCTCATGGCGTTGTCGGCCTGCCTGAGCAAGCTGTCGGATAGCGCCTCAGCGTAATTGTAAGTGGTCTGTCGGACGTAGCGGTACGAGATATAGAGGGTACCGGTGAGCACAATAAGAACAGCCATAATAATGCAGATAAGCTGCAGTAGCAAGCTGTTGCGTATCTTCTGAATCATACGGTTGTAACCCCCTTCCCCAATATGTCATACACATTATGTCCCCAATAATACTTCTCCCTATCTAGAATATACTTTGCCGGGGTTAAAATCAACACACGTTGTTTATTAATCAAAATTTGTGATATTATTTTCTTGATGGTTATACATTCTTTTTCCTGAAGGAGTAACGGTTTTATGGATAAGCCCAATCCTCGTCACAATTCTATTTCGCTCTTCAGAATACTAAATCTTTATCTGCTCGTTATATTCCATCTTCAGAGCGGTTTTCCTTTCTTCACGTCTCTCGGGATCCGGCTCGGATGGTATTTTTCGACTTTCTTTTTCTTTATCGTAAGCGGATATCTGCTGTATTCCGGATACATTGACAATCCGGACAGGTACAAAAGCGGTGCCGCCTACACATTAAGCAGATTAAAAAGAATATACCCTTACTTAATTGTTTCCTATGTCCCAATTGTGGCTTTCAGAATATTTCGTGATGGGTTAAAAGAAACCATGTACTTTCTCGGTAGCAATTTCTGGGAGTTCTTATGCCTTCAGGGAATTGGTCTCAACCACGGGTGGAACTGGTTCAATAACAGCCTGTGGTTTATATCTGTAATGCTGATATGCGGCTTTATACTCTATCACTGTTTAGTCAAGTGGCATGATACTTTTGTAAATTTTGTTCTGCCCTTACTCATGATTGTTATTGTATCTTATCTTTTCAGAGCCCATGCCGACCTTTCATCTTCTATGGGTGTACAAGGCTTTTACGGCAATTTTGCTCTTTTGATGGGTTTTGTGGCTATGGGGCTGGGTATTTACTCAAGAAAGCTTACCGTTTATATTCAAAGCAAGGTTTCCGACACATTGCCTTTACGTATTGCAGGCTTTCTTTTGCTGTTAATAATACCTGCCGTTACAACATTTAAGACTTTCAGCGAAAAAGACTTTTTGTATCTGTTTATAGATTTTGTAGGTATATCGCTTTGTTTTCTTGCAAGCAACAACAGATTATTCGGGTCACCTTTTATTCAGAAATGGGCCGGCCTGACTTTATATATTTATTTGGCGCATATGTTCTGGGCAGATTATCTGTTAGCTTATCTCATTCCAAATACTTCGGATCTTGTGAGCAACATACTGATAATTCTCAGTTGTATTGTGCTTTCGACCATAGGCGGAATTCTTTTAAAAGTTATAACGGATTGGTTGCTTAAACTCTTACATATTGACATCCGCAAACGTTCCTAAAACAAAAAGCCTGCATTGCTCTGCAGGCTTTTCTTTATCTTACGCACATATCAGCTTAATCATTCACGATTAATCTTACCGTCTTTAACTCTGTATACCATATCGCACTTTTCAATGGTCTGAAGTCTGTGAGCGATAATCACAAGGGTCTTCTTACCATGCAACGCATTTATTGATTCCATGATAGCCGCTTCGGTGTCATTATCAAGCGCGGAAGTCGCCTCATCGAGAATGAGCACTTCGGGGTCGTTGTAAAGCGCTCTAGCTATACCGATGCGCTGTCTCTGACCACCGGAAATACGAATGCCGCGCTCACCAATCTCTGTATCAAGGCCGTCGGGAAGCGTTCTGATGTAGTCCGCAAGGTGCGCTTCTTCAAGCACAGCCCACACACGGTTTTCATCAATCTTATCGTCCGGAACACCAAAAGCAACGTTCTTTCTGATGCTGCCGTCGAGCATATAAATCATCTGAGGAATGTAGCCGACGTTCGCAAGCCAGCCCCTGTAATTGTCCTCAGTATTAACATCGTCCGCGTACACGCCACCCTTCTCAACCTTTAAGAGTCCGAGGAGAATGTCCACGATAGTGGTCTTACCTGCTCCCGAAGAACCGACAACACCGACAGCCGAGCCAATCGGAATCTCCATGTCGGCATCCTTAAAGATATATCTCTCGGTCTCAGGATACTTGTAAGTGATACCGCGAAGGCTGATGCCCTTCCTGATATCAAGCTTCTTAACGTCAGGATCTGCAAAGGACATATCCGTGTTCTTGTTGTCGATTTCCTCAATAAGATTGTCGGAAACGTTCATAAGGAAAGGCTTAAAGTATGATATCGCGTTAAGCTGATTGTTAATCTTATTGGCCGAAGGAAGCAGTCTGTAAGCCGCTGCCACAATACCGCCGAGTGCTGGAAGCTCCGCTTCGATGTTACCTCCCTTCAAAAGAAGCACTATAAGACAAGCCATCATACCGGCAATGCTTACTGTTTCAATCAAAAGCTTGGGGGTATTGTTGTATAGCGTATATCTCTGAACTGCGTTAACATAGCCCGTTCCGCATTTTTTGTACTCGTCTACAAAGTACTTCTCGGTGCCGGTAACCTTGACTTCCTTGATACCCTGAACGGTCTGGGAAATCCACTTAAAGAGTCCCGAATAGAAGTCCTGATTGTCCTTACCCGCACGCTCCATTACAGGCTTTAACAGCTTGGTGATGCAAAACATTACGATAATCAGCAATGCACCCATCACGATACAGAAAAGCGGTGCGGTAATAAATAACAGCGTTGCAAGGAAGAGGCATACCATAACCTCCGTAGCAAGCGTCAGAAGCGCCTGCACAAGGCCGTACATGTTGTTAACGTCCGAGGTAATACTTCTCTGCACAACCGCCGTATCCGCGAACAGGTAGAACTCATAAGGCCTCTTAATGTAGTTACGCATAAGACGCTCGGAAGTTCTGAACTGATTCTTGTATACGAAAGCATAAGTAAATTTCCAAAGCAGGAATAAATACGCGTTCTTGGCCATAAAAGATAAAATCAAAATCACCATAAGAAATATGGTAAATCCCTTATCACTCATGCCAAGCATCTTGTATGCCACGCTAAGTATTCTGTTGGTCTGCATGGTCTCAGGCGTTACCAGTACTCCGATAACCGCCATGAGCAACATGGTGCTTGCAGTCTCAAGTGCCGCTCCGATTACCATGAGCACCACAAGTCCCGCCATCTGATGCTTTTGCTTCTTGTCAAAAAGGCGCATCAGTTTCTGCCAGATCTGTTTCATAAATTTCTTTCCTCAAAATGAATATTGATAAGCCTCTGCTCGAAGTCTCGCCTGTTCTTATTAGCCATAGTCGAAAGAATGAGTCCGGCAAAGAACGACTGAATCGCCGCGATTACCACGAATCCGCACACAATGAGTGTCGGGAACCTGCTTACAAGTCCGGTTTCAATGTATTCCATCAATACAGGGATAAAGAAAATCACCGAAACAAGTGTAAGTAAAATCGCTATAGCGTTAAAGAACGCAAAAGGCTTGTAATTCTTGTAAAGCTTAACGATGGTCATAATTACCTTAAAACCATCCGAATACGTGGAAAGCTTGGACACCGAACCTTCCGGACGGTCTCTGTATTCCACCACTACGTTTCTGACATCCATGTTGTTGTAAACCGCATGAATGGTCATTTCGGTCTCTATTTCAAAGCCTTTGGACAGCACAGGGAAAGTCTTGGCGAAGTTAAAGCTGAAGGCTCTGTACCCCGTCATGATATCCTTGATATCCGTCTTAAAAAGTCTGTTGATTGCAAATCTTACGAAGCTGTTGCCGAAGTTATGGAACGGACGCTTATTCTCAGTAAAGTACGTAGAAGAAAGTCTGTCGCCCACCACCATATCGGCTCCGTCTTCTGTCACCAGATTGCACATCTTGCGGGCAAATTCCATGGGATAAGTATCGTCGCCGTCCACCATAAGATAGCACTTGGCATCGATTTCACGGAACATTCTTCTGATAACGTTTCCTTTGCCCTGAAGGTGCTCCTTTCGCACGATAGCGCCTGCAGCCGTAGCAATTTCGGAGGTCTTGTCGGTTGAGTTGTTGTCGTATACGTACACAACCGCTTCGGGGATATTGGTCTTAACATCGGCCACAACTTTCCCTATTGTCTTCTCCTCGTTATAGCAAGGTATCAAAACCGCTATGTTGTCCATCTTAACCCTCCTAATTGTCCGTGAATTCCGCCCAGGTGCCCAGGTATGCGTTCTCATCCAGATACAAGTCGTATTCGCCGTACGACTTAACGAAGTTAAAGCCGTATTTGTCGGGCTTCTCAGTCATATCCGTGTCGTGTTTCAGTATCAGATAAGGCGTATCGACCCGCCTAAGCTCAGCCGTGAGTCCCTCGGTATCAATGACCTCGTCGTCCAGAAACTCCTCAACCTGACTGTAATCATTATAACCGTTTCCGAGAAGAACCGTTCTCCCGTAAGCCAGGCACACATAAGGCGAATACTGCCTCACATACTGAATCCTCTCAATCGGGAAGCAGGCACGAATCTCTCTCCCCTCTATCCTGATGTCATCGCATATATCCACCACATCCTGCGGAACATGGTAGCTGTTCTCGGCCCTGGAAAAATGGGGATTGGCGTAAATATACTTGCCCGAAATTACTATAATCAGCACTGCCGCAGCAAAAGAAACCACCCTGTACCGCTCCGGCAGCATATGCACCGCCTCGACAAGCGCACTGCACACCACCACAGCGAAAGGAATCATCCAAAGCAGCCTGTACAGTATCTCTCCGTCCTCGGCGTTCTTAGTGTAAATATTCCAAAGCGGGCAAAAGAAAATCGCGAGCACAAATATCGGCAGGTACACGGTGAGAGTCTTTACCGTACCGCGCTTTAATCTGAAACCCAGGAATACGATACTTACAAGTAAAAGTATAAATAAAAATCCGGAGCCCGAAAAGTCTCTTAAATTGTCAAGCATTATTCCCAATTCTCAAGCCCCCTATCTGATTTTTAGATACATCAAAACCGTCGCCGCACTGATAATTACGGGTGTGCAAATAAGGACGATATTCCCAAATCGTTTTCTTTTGACAAGCATCCAGAGTGCCGCACCGGCAATCATAATCGGTGCCAGAACGTTACCGAGCAAGCTAGACAGCGATGCCGCGCCAAAAGCAGTAAAAAGAAGCACCAAATCCTTAATCTTGAGTTCACCCTCAACCCGAGCCAATCTGAAGAGTTCATAGAAAAGAAGCGGCAAAATAATGCACGCAAGCGCTTCCTTGCCCTGTCTTGCACGTGTAAGCAAGAACGTTCCCGAAGTTGATGTGGAAACGTTGGCAAACATTTCAAACACTGCCGTAAGCGTTAAGAACATGAATCTCTTCTCTCTGTTCTCCGCTCCGAACAGCAGCTTGGAAATCTCGTTGTACAGTATATAGGTCACAACAATCAATATAGGCGGAAGAATCGTATGCGCCAATGTGGCTGTATGAACTCCGCTCACTCGCGCCAACACTGCTTCCCACATGGGGAAAGGCGCGAACACATATCTGAAAGGCATCTCGTCAACAGGTACACCTATATAAGCATCCAGCTCATACATGCGGTTGGATATCTCTGCTGTCCTTGCGGTCGCAATATAAAAAGCATCATCGCCGTCTGCACAAGCATAGAAAATCGCCTTATAGAGCTGAAATACAACTATGCCAAGGAACAAACCGAGATAGATTATTTCGGACTTTTTGAAAGGCGCAATCGGCGCTTTCGGTCTGGCAATGATACGCCTCCTGATACACATAAACAGCCCTGTTGCCGCAAGCACACCATATAACGCAAGCAAAATCCACATCATCAGCGAAAGTGGCTTATGCTTGATAATAAGCGGCACACCCACGACGAAGGCTAACGCCCAGGATATGATAAGCCCATAGACAAGTGTCATTAATGTGCTTTCATCGTCCCTTTTTAAGTTGTAGCCAATCATTGCAGTCGCCGGCAGGAAGACCGCAACGAATATCACACATCTAAGTATCATACAGTATCTCTGCGCTCCGTCAGTGCCATGACCGCAGCCGGCCATCCCACTACCATGAACAGTACATTTCTATAGTCAAATTCGCGTACGCATATCAAGGTCGCATACAAAGAAAGCAAAAGAATAATCAGCAACAGTGATACGGTCGCCGAAGCTTTATTAGCCTCCTTACGGCAAACCTTTACAACACCGGCAACAACGTACAAAGCAATCAAAACTGCCAAGGCCATCGACGAGAATACAAAGTACACCTTAGAAATCTCGGGCGCCGTCTTGAACATGTAGTATAAACCGTTCACCACCGAAGTATCCGTCATGCGTGTAACATACGCATACGCCGCCGATGCCGGAGCAAGAACATACAGGATTTCGTCGCTGATTACGTCACGCGCCCAGAATCCGAATCCCTTGCCGAGCGAATACTCAACAGTAGTCTTATAAAAGCTCTGCGCATTCTCCGTACCTATCGAGTTCTCGAAGCCATAAGCAAAGGACATTGCAAGATTCTCGGGAATTCTCGCAGTATCAATCATCGTATACCCGTAATCGACATCAGTCTCGCCCTTGTAATATGCCACCCACGAATCGGCAAGCTCGCTGTAATCAAACATATGCGGCCACACAACTCTCTGTATCATTAAGAACGCCGGAGTTCTGCCCACTCTTCCGTAAGCCTTATCATCACTTATAAAGTGATTGGTCACCGCAGGAACAACAGTAGCTACCAGGACAAGTGCCAAAAGAACAATCTCAAACTTCTTACGCGCAATGCAGCGCACTACGAAGAACACCACGCTGCCGATAGCAAAAAGATAAGCATAGTCAGGATTCAAAAATCCTGCCAAAAACGCCGACACAAAGAGTCCCGCATACCACTTGGCATTACTCTTGCTTTTTACAGCCGAGCCGATTGCTACAAGCACACATGAGAGCACAAGTGCATTGGGCGAAACCGCCGTCTCCGCCTGCAGAATCATGGGGTTAAGCGCAATTACACCGGTCAAAGCGACTACAGCACCCTTGCCAAACAGACTTGTCGTAAAGAACCACAACGCAAGCGTACCGACAACTATCTGCACAATCTGAAGCACCGCTCCGTGCCCCAGTACCCTCACAATAAGCGCATACAATATTCCCATACTGTCATCCACCACCAGTGAATCAGCAGCCTGAATATACGTGTAAGCTATGTAATCGGACTGACAAACGCCAATATTCTTAAACAGCCAAAAAGCCGCAAAGACAGCTTCTACAGCTATTGCGGCATAGGCAAAGTATTTAATTATCGTATTTATTGATATTCTTTTTTCAGACTCCATAGAATGCCTTAACACGATTGATTACAAATTCGCAGTCCTCTTCGGTGAGACTAAAGTACATGGGAAGTCTCGTAAGTCTCTCGCTTTCCTTGGTGGTGTAAACGTCCTCGCCGTGGAAGCGACCGAACTTCTTGCCCGCGGGAGCAGTGTGAAGAGGAATATAGTGGAAAGCAGAATAGATGCCGTCCTTTAAGAGCGCATCGATAAGTGCCGTACGCTCTGCAATATCCTTGGTCTTAATGTAGAACATGTGCGCATTGTGCTTGCAGCCCTCGGGAATAGTGGGAAGCTCTAAGATGCCGCGTTCTTTTAACGGCTTAAGACCTTCATTATACTGGTTCCATCTTGCAAGACGCGCGTTGTTGATTTCATCGGCCATCTCGAGCTGAGCATAGAGGTAAGCCGCATTCATGTCGGAAGGAAGGTATGAAGAACCGTAATTCTGCCATGTGTACTTGTCCACCTGACCGCGGTAGTACTTGCTTCTGTCGGTACCTTTCTCTCTGATAATCTCAGCTTCCTCAGCCATTGCGGGATCCTTGATAAGGAGCGCGCCGCCCTCACCCATGGAGTAGTTCTTGGTCTCGTGAAAAGAAAGCGCACCGAAATCACCGAAAGTACCGAGTGCCTGTCCCTTGTACTCGGACATGATACCCTGAGCATCGTCCTCAACAACCTTGAGATTGTGACGCTTAGCGATGTCCATAATCTTGTCCATCTCACAAGCTACGCCCGCATAATGCACGGGAACTATAGCCTTGGTGCGGTCTGTGATAGCCGCCTCAATCTTATTTTCATCAATGTTCATGGTATCAGGTCTGATGTCCACGAACACAGCCTTGGCGCCTCTAAGTACGAAAGCGTCGGCGGTAGATACGAAGGTAAAAGAAGGCATAATTACTTCGTCGCCTTCCTTGATATCGCATAAGAGTGCAGCAAGCTCAAGCGCATGTGTGCAGGAAGTTGTAAGAAGAGCCTTGGAAGTTCCTGTCTTCTCCTCAAGCCACTTGCTGTCCTTCTTGGTGAACTCACCGTCGCCACAAATTTTCATGTTGTCAACGGCCTGCTTAATATAGTCCATTTCTTTGCCCGTGAAGGGAGGCACGTTAAATCTAATTTTGTAATCAGCCATAATCTAATCACCTTTCCGTTACTCTGCGGCCAATACGGTAAATCTGTCGCCGCAGTAAATTGCTTCATATTGATATTTTGCAATAAACTCATTAAGAATTTTTTGCTTTTTACTCTCAGGATTGTTTAAAACTGCATCGCACTCAACATTACTGATAATGATGGGTGGTGTCGCATCCGCGCCCTGCCCAATTCGCTCGTCAAGTGCAGTCATTTCGGTCTCAAACTTGCTCTCGGAGTAAGAAGCAAGGCTCGGCCAAGCGGTATTAATCGCAGGCGTCTCGCCCACATAGAAGCCTAAGCCCGAGATCTCGCCATACAGGAGAATACCCGATCCGCCAAGGTCACGCTGGTTCCATACCTTCATCAAAGTCTCAAGTTCTTTCTTGTGAGCCTCGGTCGTCTTTATGCCGCGAGCCGCAGGAATACCTGTAATCTCCGCAGTTCTCGGTTCGTCATAAGTGCCGTCTCTGAAAGTGAACTTAAAGCCGAACAGCACACTCTGCATCACAAACAGCAATGTCAGCAAAAGAACGGACCACCTGATTCCCCTCAGATATTCGTTGCTCTTTACAAATCTTACAAGCAGGAAAAAGAACAAGGGGAACACGAAAAACATATTGTTGAGGTTAGCATAAATATCGTTGTTGCTTCCAAGCGGAGTCACTGCGATAATCACAACGCCCATGAAAGAAAGGATTCTTTCTTCGAAAGGCGCCTTTCGGTTAAGCGCATGCACTATAAACCAGATGATCATTATCACAAGAATCAGCGCGCCGAAGCGATATATGGAGCCGTAGGAAGTATAGTCTCTGGTAAACAGCGCTTTCTTGTACAAGAAGAAAGAAAAACCACCTGCCACAATCGTTCCGAGCAGATATCTCACCCACGTAAGCTTCGTAGGAAATACCAGAAACGCAAGCATCGATACCACCAGCATGAAGAAGGTAATCTCTATCCACGGCCAGGTATCCATATACGTTCTTAAAGTCGCATAAATCATGCCGGCAATCGAATACGAATCCACTTCGTCCGACATTGTGAAAAGCTGGCTTATACCTGTATATACAGAACCGAAGCCTCTTGTGGCCCACACTACGATAAGTCCGGGGATAATTCCCAGTATATATCCGCCGACGCAGTGAAGGGTCTTAAAGAAGCTTTCTTTGAACGTCTTGTCCTCAATAAGGCAATATGCCCACAGAACTACGATCAGCGCCGCCTGGCTTAAGTTCGCAAATCTTACAAACACGTTAAGTCCCAGGCAGAAGCCCGCGAGCAAGAGATATGAATTCTTGGCACGCACAATACCCTTGTACAGAAGCACCGTGCCGAGTAAAAAGAATAAATACGTAAGATAATTGTAGAGAATCGTGGTAGGGCACCAGCACAGTCCCACAGCCGCAATCGTACCTACAAAAGCAAGTTCCTTATCAGCTTTGACGGTCTTAGTGAAAAAGAAATAAGCAACCAGCGCCGTAATCGCTTTAAATACGCCCGTATACACATTCATCATGAGAAGTGTATTGCCAAGCGGAAGCCTCACCAGGATGCTGCCTATAAAATTGGCAAGTGCCGTGGAAGTGTACCACATAATGTCCAGCCTGTCGGTGAACATGAAGTTCGTAGGGCTGTAGGTTGAGTCCGAAATATCGGCTCCCTGGTTAACCTTTACGAAACAGAATAACAATATCAATACAGGAAAAAGAATGCCGGTAATCACAGCGTAGGCTTTCTTGTCCCTGATTATGTTCATTTTTTCAAAGAGCTTTTGTTCCATTAAATGTTTCCTTTGATATTCTTAGTATGTTCGCGCACGATATACTTGGGGCGACCTTTCACCTCTTCGTATATGCGGGCGATATAATGGCCGATAATGCCAAGGCTCAGCATAATAAATCCGCCGATTAAAAGTTCCAGCAGGATAACTGTGGGGAAGCCTGCCTCCGCAGTACCCATGAAGAACTTGACAAGCGTCTGAATGCCGAGGATAACGCTTCCTACGATGGATATTACCCCGAGGAAAGTAACTATCTGAAGCGGCAATGTCGAGAAGCTTGTGGCATTATTGATGGCATACTTCATAAGGCTTACGAATGACCATTTGGTAGTGCCGAACTTTCTCTCCTCAACATCGTATTCAAGCTTGGTAGATTTAAATCCTACCCAGAATGTAAGCGCTCTAAAGAATGTGTTACGCTCGGTAAGGCTAAGTAACACGTTGACAACCTTGCGGTCCAAAAGCTTATAGTCCGAAGTCGCGCGCATGTCAATCTTAATAAGTCTGCTCATAATGCGATAGAAAAGACCCGCGCTCATCTTATGAAAGATGCTCTCGCGTCCTCTTGACGACTTAACGCCTTCCACCACTTCAAAGCCTTCGCGCCACTTAGCGACCATTTCTTTGATGAGTGTAGGCGGATGCTGAAGGTCGCAGTCAAGTACCACGCAAGCGTCGCCCACCGCAGCCTGAAGGCCCGCGAAAATCGCAGCTTCCTTGCCGAAGTTACGGCTGAAAGAAATGCCTTTCACGCGCTCGTCCTTCTCGGATTCCGCGGCAATCTTTTCAAAAGTCTTGTCAGCCGAGCCGTCATTGACGAATATAAACTCGCAGTCAAAATCCTCACCGTCCAGGATGGATTTAAGCGTATTCACAGTATTCTCAATATTTTCCTCTTCGTTGTAAGAGGGAATAACAAGGGATATGAGTTCCGCCATTATTTCTCCTTTAGTTAATGCATGTTCTCTGTCTTAACGTACAGAATTCCGTCCACCACCTTAGTGGAGCCCGCGCCCGGGAAAGAAGGCATATCCACGTACTCTTTAGTGTCGTAGAAGTTAGCCTCATCGGGCGTTAAAAAGTTAAAGGTAATACCCATGTAATGCTTGTAGAACAATTCAAAATTCTCGGGTCTGTAGAAAAGCCACTGCCCGCCGATTCCGATCATGTGGTCCGTAACATCCGCCGTAATATCTGTCTCAGGGAAATTGTCATCTCCTATCACACCGATCATGTAAATCGGTATTCCCTGATAGTAGCCTTCGGTCTGCTCAATTCTATCCGCAAGTCGCAGGCAGTAAGCGTAGGTCTTCTCGTATTTCTTTTCCAAATTCGAATAAGCTACATTAACGGAGATTACGTTCGAAAGAATGCACACCGCCGCAGTCACAAGCATGCACCACTCAATCGCCGCGTGAGTGTTAGGCTTGAAGCTCTTGAAGCTGTTCTCTATAAACGCAAGCGCCAGCACGCCGAAGAGCACCCACTGATATCTCATAATCATGTGATATGTGACATCCTTGGAAATCAGCAAGATAGCGTTGGTAAACAGCGGAATTGCCACGCATGTCACCACGCCGATTACGTAGAACCATACGGATTTAAGCCACTTCTCCTGCACCGCTCTCACTATCAATGCCACAGCAAAAGCAATCGCAATGACTGCTGCCGCAACTGTGGCAAAAGCATTGGTAAAGATTACCTTGCCGAAAACGGTAAAAGAAGCAAAATCCTTATATATAGCCTTAATGCTGTCCAGCAGTGAAACCTTCTCCACTGCGGAATTCATGCCCTGGTAAGTATCGAGTTCTTTGCCGGTGATTGAAAGCAAGAGCTTAAGGATGCCATAGTAAAGAGCCACGCCGATAACACCCATGCAAAGGTAGTTAAGCGCTTTCTTAAGCTTGTCGATGAACTTGGTCTTCTCGGCAAAAATCATTAAAACCATGTAAAGGCTTAAAAGCATCGCTACAGGCAGATACGCCTGATAAGTACCCATACTGAGTGCCAGGAAGCAGGCACCGAAGATGAAGCCTCGCTTAACCTTGGCCGTCATGTAAACCGCAAGCACCGCAAAAAGCAGTCCCATCATATATCCGTCCATAGTGAACAGATACGCGAAGTTCGATGCAAGTCCCGGGAATGTCACCATAAGACCTGCAATAATTCCTGCAAAAAGAGGCGACTTAACATCAAGCAATTTCACCACGAATACTGCCGCGATTGCCAGGTAGAGAAGCGCCAGCACGCCGATAAGCCAGTGAAGCGAATAGTACGAAGACACCGCGCAAGCAGGTCCCAGGAACCATCTGCCCGAAGTGAGCATGTTCTGACTGAAGTATACCGAGCTTAAGCCGTCGTGATTGGGTATATCCGCCACAAGTGCAGGCATGTGCGCCACGAGTCCCATAATCAGAGCCGTGAACAGTGCCGCCTTGCCCTCACTGCCGAGTGCATTATTCAGTTTGATAGATGCTGTACGAGGTGAATTCATTATTTACACAATCCCTCAACGTTATTGATTATATTCTGAGCTATAAGTGCGTTGGCTTCTTCAAGTGTGTGTAAGCCATCGTACAGATATTGCTTGTAATTGTCACGGTTAATGCCCGAGCCATGGAAATTGTCTACACAGATGAGGCCGTATTCGGCCGCAACTTCTTTCTCCTTATCGATGTAAGCAAGGAGAGTGCCGCCACCCGGATCTCTCTCGGTACAGTCCTCGTCCGCGCCGCCGGCCCAATGATATATGGGCGTCAAAATAACAATCTCCGCTTCAGGCAATGCTTTCTGCACATTCTCTATCGATGTACGAAGCGCGCCCGCGAAAGTCGACCTGTTGTACTTGTCGTTCGCGTCATCAGTTGGCTTACCGAGGAAGTAGTCATTAACTCCCTGTTCGATAAACACATATTTAACGCTCTCCCAATCAAGCGTGCTGAGCGACTCCACCACTCCATACCATTCCTGCGGATAATCGTCGATACCCTTCTTGGTAGCCATCATCTGAAGTGAGAAGTCACGCTTTAAAAGCGCATCAGACAGTTCCACCATAGAAAAAAGATGGCTCGCGTCCCCCGCCTTGGGATTGTCAAAAATAGTACTCATCGTAAGCCCACCGAAAGCGGCATTTAACGTCGTCCTGCCCGAATAGCTCTCTATGTAGCTGGGAATGGTGGCTCTGTCATAGTATCCTGCCATAACACTGTCGCCGAAGCATACAATCTCGTACTGCACTTTCTTTGGCCGCTTGAAGACTAAGAGCACCGGCACGAAGCATATTAAAATCAATACAATTGTGACTGCCGCCGCAACTTTTTTATTCTTCATGATGTATCTTTTCTCTTATTACGTATTGAGGCGAGTTGTTCATGCTGATATATACGCGACCGATGTACTCACCTACGAGTCCGAGCATCAGCATCAGCATACCGCCGATGAACATAAGCGCCGTCATGAGCGCTGAAAAGCCCATAGGAACATCAACTCCGATAAGCTTCTTAATAATCGTGTAAATACCGTAAATGAAGCCCAGTCCCGCGCAAACCGCGCCGATTCCTGTAGCGATTCTCAAAGGCTTAACGGAAAAAGCAGTAAAGCCGTTAATCCAAAGGTTCAAAAGCTTGCCGAGCGTATATCCGGAAGTTCCCACCTCACGGTTACGATGGTTAACGGGAACGTTGCAGATATTCTTAGTAGCACGAAGTACAAGACCTATTACGTAAGGGTAAGCGTTCTCGTATCTTATCATGTCATCCACCACGAAACGCTTCACTCCGAAGTAGCTCGACACAAACAGTTCCTTCGGCTTACCAAGAAGCTTCTCGGCCATCTTCTCATTCATGAAAGTTCCAAAGTTTCTGAAAGCAGAGTGCTTTTTCTTAGCATAACTTGCGTATACAGCATCGTAGCCCTCATCAAGTTTCTCAAGGAGCTTGCCCACTTCATCAGCCGGCGTCTGACCGTCATCGTCCAGACATACCACATAGTCGCCCTTGGCCTCTCTCAAACCCGCCATAAGCGCACCGTGCTGGCCGAAATTTCTGGCGAAATTGATACCGGTAATATTCTTGTGCTCAGCTACCAGACCCTTAATCGTCTCCCACGTATTATCGGGCGACGAGTCGTTCACCAGCACTATCTCATAATCATATGCTATAAGGCCTTTCATGGTCTCATCAATCTCCCTGACCACGTTAGGAAGCGTAACTTCCGACCTGTAACAGGGAATCACAAAAGAAACTAACATATCAATCCTCACTACTCTTTTTCACATGCCCATGCCCGCATCCCGGCCACCCGACCGGATGCCACCACATAAAAAGGGCATCATAAAGTATTATACTCTATGCGCCCTCTTTTTCAAAGAATTTAAACAATATTCTTTATTAAGTTTTCCTTACGGTCAGCCCCTATAGTTGTTCAAAGCATCTATGACTCTGCCCTGCTCTTCGCTCGTCATACCGTTGTAAAGTGGTATAGAAAGAACAGTCTCGGCGTATTCCTCGGTGATGGGGAGTGTGCCTTTTTTGATGCCGAGATATGCGTAAGCCTCAGACAGGTGCGGAGGAATCGGGTAGTGGATAATCGTACCTATGCCCTTTTCTTCGAGGTAATCCTTGAGCTTGTCGCGGCTGTCACATCTGATAACAAACTGATGCCAGATGTGGGTTGCACCCTCACGAGTCTCAGGAAGTTTAATCAAGTTATTATGAATCTCCGCAAGATAACGCTCGCAAATCTCACGCTTCTCCTGCTCGAGCTCAGACATATGCTTAAGTCTTACTCGCAAGAGTCCGGCCTGCATCTCATCAAGTCTGGAGTTAACTCCTACAACCTTGTTGTGGTAGCGCTTCTCACTTCCGTAATTGCGAAGCATCTTGATAGTGTCAGCGATTTCCTTGCTGTCAGTAGTAATCGCACCGCCGTCGCCGAAAGCTCCCAGATTCTTGGAAGGGTAGAAAGAAAAGCATCCGATATCGCCGAAGCTTCCCACGGACTTGCCGTTAAACTTGGCACCGTGACCCTGAGCGCAGTCTTCCACAAGCTTAAGATTGTGCTTTTTACAAACATCCACAACGGGACCCATGTTGGAAGCCTGTCCGTACAAGTGAACTACAAGAATAGCCTTGGTCTTGTCGGTAATCTTCTCCTCGAGCTTGGATGCATCTATGTTGAAATATTCATCGGGCTCGATAAATATAGGTGTTGCGCCGTTCATGGTAATACCCATAACGCTGGCAATATATGTATTGCCCTGTACGAGTACCTCGTCGCCCTCGCCGATGCCGAGCGCTCTGAACGCAAGATAAAGCGCATCGAGGCCGTTGCCTACGCCGACACTGTACTTAGTGCCCACATATGCCGCGAACTCCTCTTCGAAAGTCTCCACTTCTTTGCCCAGAATATACCATCCGGAGCGAAGCACTTCTATCGCCTTATCCTCGAATTCTTTTTGATATTTAAAAAAGCCTCTGTCAAGCCTGTTGGGTACTATCTTCTCCATTGCAAACAGGTTCCTCCTTTTTGTCTTTGTAAGCCCAGAATTTATTGGCTACGAAATTCATAGGGGTAATGATAAATACAAGGATGATGGGTGCAAGCCAGTTCGCAATGCCCCACTTCTCTACGAAAAGCTTCAAAAGCGCCGTATGAATCACAAGGCCAAACAAAGCGTATGCAACATACGTCTTAATAAATACCTTCCACCATGAGCGCTTTACGCCTTCCTCGGCCTTAAACACGTACTTATTGCTCCAATAGCACGCATTCACAACGCTTATGGAGAACCCGAGAAAGTTTGAAATCTCAAGTCCGAAGCGTACCTTTTCCAGTCCTACCACCTTTAAAAAGAAAATGTAGAATACATACGAAACAACGGTGTTCGAAAGACCCACCGTTGCGTACATTACAAACTGCCATATTTTAGCATACTGCTCTTCCGTAAACTTCAGTCTGAAAACTTTGTAAACGAAGAAGCGAAAAATCTTTTCAAGAAAATCAAAAAACATAAAAATCACTTTCTTTTGCAAACTATCATAAGTGACAGTCCGGGCAGTCGCCTGCCGATTAAATAATCTAAATTCAAAACGCTCTTAACAACGCTCGTGAAAAGCCCTGTTTCCTTGTGCTTCCAGCCTGTGGTAACCTTTTGCTCAGGATCAATATTTGCTTTGGTCAGAACCTGAATCAATCTCACCATGAAGAGCGAAAAGTAAAAATGTCTTGAGAGTACTATTTCCAGTCCCTCGATTTCGGACAGCATCTTCTCAAACTGTTTCTTGTCATATCTTCTCAGATTGCCCACATGTCTGTCGTGGTCCGAGAAAAGCTTCGTATACGCGGGCAACGTAAAAAACATGTATCCGCCCGGCTTAACCCTCGACATAAGCTTTGTAATATACGCTTTGTCATCAGGCATATATTCGAGCGAATCCATCATAATGGAATAGTCGAAAAGAATGTCCTCATCAACCGAGTCGATATCATTGGTCAGGTACTTGCTTCCGGTAACCAACACATTTTGACCCTTTGTATCGTAGCCCAAATCATCGGCATACACTTCGGTATTACGATATTCTTTCAGCAACGCGTCGTCAAAGAACATATCGCCCGCACCGATGTTAATATACCTAAGCAGTTTTTCACCCTTTCCATAGAGTTCGTCAAAGTAGCGTTTCCACTCATTGATAAGCATCCGTGTCCTGCTTAATTCCCACGGGTGCCTGTACACCATACCGCGTCCGGTTTCGTTAAAATCCATCGTATTCCCCTTAAATACTTATTCAGCCCAAAACGCTCACCCCTTAGGAGTATGCGTCTCCGCTGTCCCCATAACGCCATATGATATTTTATTTTTATTATTATACTTCTTTATTGATAAGCTTTAAATACTCATCATAATCACGAATGTACTCAGCCGCATCATAGTGCTCACTCGCGAGGCACAAAAGAACGGAATCCGCGCTGAAATCGTACATTTCCTTCCAAGTCATCTTAGGAAGATAAATACCCGTGTTGGGACGATTCAAAAGGTAGATTGTCTCATTACCTCTGCCATCAAGCACCTTAACCTTACTGGTACCCGCAACATTTATAAGCACGAACTCAGTACGAAGATTGGCATGCTTGCCTCGCACTACAGTGTCGTCACTTCCATACATGTAGAATACACGCTTTATTTCGAAAGGAACATCCTGCATTCCTTCCACAACAATTAACTCGCCTCTCTCGTCTCCGCATCCCGGAAACTCAAGCATTGCTGCCGATTTTATTACGCTCATTCTTATCCCCTCTTCTATTCTGAAATTTTTATCACAAGCATATCGTTATAGTACATAATCGAGTTGCTCTCCGGATATTCGCCCATTCCATTAACCACCGAATCAGGTATATCCGCTTCGATGATGTTCATCGGAACCGCAAGGTAGTTTTGGATGTAGTTCTGAAACAGACCCATGTAGGTAAAGGGCGTCTTGGTATCTGCGCCATAGCTGTGCACATCTCGCAAATACAAGACTTCCGAAAAACTTCCTCCGGCTTCGGGCCATCCAACAAACACTACCGGAGTAACTCCCGGCACGTATCCTTCAGTCTTTTCTACAGATGTAACTACTCTGGTTGTATATGATAATGCCGCCCTGTCCTGCATATCAATCTTAAAATATACCTGATTACTATGCACAACGCTGTTCCAGATTATCAACGCTATCGGAATCATCGCAACAGCAAGTTTGATATCTGTAAATCCACCTTCTCCATGCACTCTGCTTATCACATAAATCACCAGTACGTAGAAAAAGAAAACGGCATACACCATCAAATCGTGCTCCATGCCCTTGGAAATAATATTCACGGCATTACACATAAGCGGGAACAATATCAGCGCCAAAGCCTGAAGTAAACGGCTCCATAAGGGCGTTTTCTTTTTAACATTGAGCAAGACAATAAAGGCTAGTGCGAGTCCCGCGCAAACAAAGAAGAGTACACGCAAAAGAATCACCCACACATCACTGATTCTGATATCCAACAAAAATGTGGAAACAAATGTCTTTTGAGTAAGTAAGTATGAAAATACTTTCCGGTAAGTATCTACGATCAGTCCGATTATCGACACACCTTCGTACCGACCAAAATCAGACAAGCCATTGTATGAAGTAGCCTCAGTAACATGATGAATCTTCAAAATCAACTTGAAAACGCACCAATATCCCACAGCCGTACCGATAAGGCCGCCGATAATCTTACCCATTCGGCCAAAGAAACTCTTAGCTTCCTCGCCATTAAGCAACTTACCAATCAACAATATAGTTATCAACGCAAGCGCAACATCAATATACGCCTGGTAAAATCCCATGGAACAAATCATAAGGACGCTTCCGGAAAGATATCCCCACCACTTGTCCTTGAAATAAAGCCACACACCAAGTGTAGCCAGCAACAACGCCAACGCATAAATATCGACCCAAGGCAGGAACGCCGCGCAGGCAGATGTAACAGTCACATTACATGTCAGTATACCGCTTAACAGGAAAAGAAGAAGTCCGTTCTCTATCTCAAGCATTTCGGAAATGAAATACAACGACAATGTAAGCAATACAATCGAAAGACACCCAATCAACCACGGTGAGCAAATTACTCCGCGTCCCACCATGATAAGCGGCTGCATGAAACGCCCCAGTGATCTCTGATAATAGACATCGTCCTGGAACACTGATGACAAGGCATCGTGGGTATACAGATTATTCATAAACCTATATCCATGTGCGAAAAGCGCAATAATCGTTGTGTATATGAAAATATTAAGCAGTTTCTTACGCTTAACTTCCATTCGTCGTTTCCTTCCGGGCGCGTTATTTTCTGTAATAATCCACAATCTTCTTAACAGCAGTTATCGTACTCTGAACATCCTCATCGGCCAAAGCAGGATAAAAAGGAATACTGATAATCTGCTCATAAGTAGCCTCAGCCACAGGGCACAGACCCTTCTTGTATCCAAGCTTCTCATAGTAAGGATGTCTGTAAACAGGTATATAATGTACCTGCGGTCCAAACCCTTCTGCGGCAAAAGCATCAAAGAATTCTCTTCTCGTGCACTTAAGCTTTTCGGGATTAAGTCTGATTATATAAAGATGCTGCGTAGTATCCGATTCGGGAATCTGCTTCTGAACAAAAAGCTCAGGCATCTTCGAGAACGCATCATCATACATTCTTCGAATTTCTTTTCTGCGGTTCGAGAATCTCTCCAGCTTCTTAAGCTGGCTGATTAACAATGCGGCCTGGAAATCCGTAATACGATAATTGTATCCGAGATCCACCTGCTCGTAGTACCACGGACCTTCGCTTTCCCTGACCATCTCATCAGGGTGCTTGGTGATACCGTGTGTACGCGCGAGAGCAAGTTTAGCATAAAGCTCATCGCTGTTGGTCATGCATGCGCCGCCTTCGCCCGCGGTAACCGTCTTAACAGGGTGAAAAGAAAACGTCGTGATATCCGCAATCGAGCCCACCGGCTGACCTTTGTACTTAGTACCGATAGAATGAGCCGCATCCTCGATTAAGAAAAGATTGTGCTCCTTGCAAATCTTCTTAAGCTCATCAAGCTCAACCGCCTGACCGGTGAAATCAACCGCAACGATAGCCTTAGTCTTATCTGTGATCTTTCTCTTAACATCCTCAACATCTATGTTGTAAGTATCTGGTCTGATATCGGCAAAAACAGGCGTACCGCCACAATACAGCACACAGTTAGAACTTGCAGCAAAAGTGATCGATGACACAATTACCTCATCTCCCGGCTGAATACCTATAGCCATGCAAGCTACATGAAGCGCCGCCGTACCATTTGAAACCGCTACCGCATGCTTGGCACCCGTAATCTCACAGAGCTTATCCTCAAGCTCGGTAATCTTGGGACCGCAGGTAAGATAGGGACTCTTCAAAGTCTCTACAACAGCCGCGATGTCATCGTCTTCGATAAGCTGCTTACCATACGCTATCTTATTCTCTCTGACGGGCTTGCCGCCGAAAATTGCCAAATTATCCATAAATCCAAATCTCCCGCTTTAATCATTTTTCATGATTATAACTTGGGCTTTCTATAAAAACTCAAATCAATTTCTTATCTTTTTCTTACAAAAACAGGCTCTCGCATATCAACCATGCAGCCCTTAACCACAAGAATCCGCAACCGATGTAAATATAAACCTTCATCGCCGGCCTCTTCTCAAACAGCTTCAGGCACATAGCCGCGCACGCAAGCAGCAAAAGAACAACCACCTGATATATCGCGGTTCCGCCATTACCAGGAATTAAAATCGTAAGAATCCAAGTGCCACACGCAGTCGCAAGTACATATGCAATCTCGCGACCCAATGCCACATTATGAACTCCCTTAAGTAACGCTGCAACAGACAAAGTTACCAAAAGTGCGGGAACCAGGCTCACAAATACTTCTTTGACCGCCCAGATTCCGTAATTGGGAAGTTCGGAAACGTCGCCATAAACCGTCAACGCACTGAGTATATTCTTGTCCAGATACGCAGGAAGCAACATTCTCGCTACAAATCCAAGGAACACGCAAACCGCGCCAATAGGCATCCACGCGAACACTCTGTGCTCAACTTTATTCACATAAGTAATCGTCACAATCGCGAAGATAAAAAGCACGAGTCCGACACTTCTGTTAGCAAATCCCGCAAGAAGTCCCACAGGTATAATCCATATAGTCACAAAAAGCCAAGGCTCCTTGCTACCGAAGCAGTCGTAAGGAATCTCTCTTAAATATGCCCACATGAATATCAGCACTGCGACCATAGCATACAGATAATTGTACACGCCCGCTTCTTCAATAAACGAGGTCTTAAGACTACTGTCAAGCGCAAGCAACGCTCCCATCACAAGCGCCATGCACATTACACGCTCGCTCGCACGTCTCTTAAGCCTTGTCATGGTCTCACTGATACCTGTAATCAAAAACGCTGTAAGCAGTAGCATAACCGTATTAACGCAGTCCGCTACAAGTTCATTTTGGAACACCTTCAGCGCAAGCTCTGCGCCCTTTCCGAAAGGCGTAACAAAGTTCGTATACCAAACAGCGCCGAGCGTAACGACCAGCAATACCCATGCAATCGTCGTATACAGTGCTCTCTTTCCTTTAGTCATTTCTTCGTATCTCATGTAAGACCCCCTGGAAACTTCTCAGTAACTAGTATCTCTGATACATTATAACATTTTCGTGCCGACCGACAACTTTCAGTCCTTTACTCTCACAAAGTTTTGAAACCTCGCCGTCTGCCACCGTAATAATATATCTGCTTTGTAAACCATCAAAATTGTTTATTACATATTCGGGATAGCAACAACTGATACCCATTCCTGCCGGAAGCGCGTAAAGTTCACTATACTCTGTTACAGCCGTTTTACCTCCGATAGAATCCCAAAATACCCAAGCTACGGTATTATCATAGCCTTTCGCATTGGGTTTGAAAATTGCTTCGTTCCCGAAAATATCCTGCCAATAATTTACATTATCCTCTGCTGTTTTGCTTGGCATCGGAATGTCGTAATCTGTAGGGACCATAGCTCCTCTTATGCAGAACACAACCAAAAGGATAGCCAGTGAAGATTTTAAAACCACTCCCAACTTATCGAATCTGCACACGCATACAATCACAATTCCAATAATCGCAAATACCCAAATGTGCCTTCCGCCCTCGTTAACTTTCCGTAAAAAGAAAACGATGGCCAAAAGCAATGCAGCAACCGAAACAGCATAGAATATGCAAATTGCCCTTAATTTGTTCTCGCCTTTTCTTAAAGCGATTATGATGGATACAATAGCCGCAGCTATAGCAACTACGTATTGTGTCCCCATGGTAAGCCCATAGGAAAAAGCTCCGCGGAATGCATCAAGCATTTCGGCACTCATAGACTTAAAAGCATCCACTGCCATCCAAAAACTGTATGAAAAGTGACCCGCCAACAGTTCTTTGACTATATCCATCTTAAAAAGAGGTTCGAAGTACGGAGCTGTAAGATAATGCCCTATCAATACATTTCCAAACATAGAAACCGCCGCGACCCCAATTAGGATTACCGCCGCAATCGTCTTCTTTGTAAGCTTGGCAAGATAAAATGTGGGCAGAATCATAAACAATATCATGTATGGTCTTGTTATAGTCAGATATCCCGCTATGACATACATGACAATTACGTACGAAACCTTAGGTCCCCTGTTAGCTGAACGAATAGCAAAACCCAGATAAACAAACGTCAATGCACCCACTATTATTTCAGGCAACACATTCATCAAATGAATAGAGAAACTCGGAAATAACAGGAAGGCAATAAATAAAGCCGCAAGTCTTTTAAAATCCAAATCAGCCAAGTATACAAAATATGCAAACGCAACGGCAAAAAGCACAAGATTGCACCATATTACCGCAGAGTAACTCCAACCGAATACCACTCCCCACAATGCCCAAGGCATCACAAGAAGCGGGCTCCATGCGGCAAATCCTCCGATCAAAGCATGGCTTTCATTAAAGCCGAAGAAGCCTGTGGGCCAGCCCTTATTTACAATAGAGTCCACCAGCTTATAGTAGAACACGCAATCATTGTTGTAAGAGGCGGGAAGGTACAAATCTCCTATGCTGATTCCTCTTATGAGACAATAAATCACACCCAACAGAAAAGGAAATGCCAATGCAAGTATTAACTTAAGTATCTTCTCGGTTCTTTCTTTGACCATTATCTTTAAACAGCCTTCTTCTTTAAAAAGCATAATTCAATTACATAAGCAAATGTCATAAAAAGGCAAAACCACTCCGTTATGTAAAATGCCGCAATGGCCTTGTCGCAAAAAGGCACATGATAAGTATATGATATAGCAATTGCAGTATCGCTTGATGCGTTTTCGGAAAGTCTCTTGCTTTCGTCAACCCACAGAGTTACAGGTGCATTCATACTCTCTGTCGAAAGCATAAGCTTGTAGTTCTTGCCTTTCTTAAGGTGCCAGTTAACATCTGTTGAAGCTACTATTTCCTCTGAAACTCCTATATCTGCCGTACAGAGAACTTTATCACCGTCATACACTCTCAGAATAACGCTGCCCTCTCGATCCTCACTTTGAATAAGCGGCGCAACCTTCAGCACTTTTGTATAACTGGGCACAAAATCCATCACTAAAGCATCCGCTTTACCTTCGGGTAGAGTAATGCTCGTGGCCGAACCCTCGTAATTATTTACCGTTAACTCTTCTATCGGCACCAAAGCGTAAACTCCCAGCGCAAGCACCATACACCCGCCAAGAGTCAGTAGCCTCATAAACAAATTTCCACCAATTCGTTCGCTACTATCCACCTCATTCTTAACAGTCGTAAGGCATATTATAATAAGCATTGTCGCAATGGTGGCAAGGGAATTCTTCCACGCAAAAAGATGATGCCCGTTAGTATGATTGGCCGCCATAAAAAACCATGCCGGTGCCGAAAAAAGCATTATCGCAAGAGCAGGCAACTTGAAATCCTTGACAAAGCCTCTTCTCACATACACGACTACCCAATATAATACCCAAGCCAATAAAATTATTACAAAAGGCCTAGCTGTTAAGTGACTGAAATTAAGTGCTATAACTTTAAGCCTTCGTAAGAAAGAAAAGCCTTCTGCCGTACCGGTTCTGTATAGCACGTCCTGAAGCGCCGATTTCCAGACATTAATATCCGAAAAGGCCGTCGCAATTGTCCATTTCTCCATCCAAAAGAATATGTAACCAAATATCCATGCAACGGTAGCCGCAATCATATGCAAAATGTTATCCCATATTCTACGGCCGACAGTTAAGTCCTGCGAATCAGTCGTAAGTACAGCAAAAAGCATTACTGCAGGTAACGCCCAGGCAACTATAGGATAGGTAAGAAAATCCACATAAACCGTAAATGCACCCGATACTACAAACAGGTACACATATCTTCTGTCTTTGAGAAAAAAGTTCTTAAAGGCGAGCAACACTATAGCCGATAGAACTCCCGCATAATAAATGCTGCTGTACTGGAAATTAATCGCCGTAGCCGAAGGGTTAAGTATGGCATATACAGTCAAAAGTGCCAGACTATACCTCTTTCGTCCGGTAGCCTTATACGCCAGAAATACCAAGATTGCAAACATAAGTAACTGTAACTCGGCATTCAACATTCTTGCTTCAGACAGACTGCAAACAGCAAAAACCGGTCTTAAAAAGGGCACATATCCATGCCAATACCTCGCCCAAACTGTCGCCCATTCAGGTATAAGCGCATGCATAAGCGGCCCGACATCGGAATTTTCCATAGAGTATCTCACAATATACTCATCTGTCCCGAAATCCAGAATATCCGGATAGATTTCGTGATAGTAATCGCTCTTGCCGTTTCTTACCGAATCTCTGGGATGATACCCCTCTTCGGCAAGAATCGAAACCGCTTCCGAATATCTTTTTTCGGGAATATTTATTTTGAAAGACGCAACAAGCAAGAAATATCCAAGTATTGCAAGCAATACCAATAGTAATACCGATATTCCTGTCTTTTTAAGAATCTCCTTCAACCGATTTTCTCCTTATCCAAGAATATGATCAATACACAAGCCTATATATACCAATAAAATCCGACTCGGCAATCTGCTCAAAATTAACGCCGGCACAAATACCCGTAATCAAATCTGCCGCATCGATGTTGTTCATGTCCACATAGCTCTTCTCAAATACGACATACCCAGGAAGTTTATCAGGATTAAAGCTATAATAATCCGTAAGGTCGCTGTAATCAGGCGTACTAATGGTACTTGGCTTACATACCTCATAATCGCCCAACATATATATTCCATTAGCCTGCCCGATATAAAGCACACGACTTTCTGCCGGAATATTGGCCGTCAAAAGAAGGTAATTATCATTACTCTCATACCCTTACATATATGCGCAATAAACAAGCTTTGAATAGCCCTACAAAGATTTCTGTCTTACTAAGAAAATGTCCTCGTAATTACCCGCATTACTAATCTTGACTATAACAAACTGACCGAACAGTATCAAAGCGGCAATGCAGGCCGTAAGGAAATAAAGTGAAACGGCTTTAATTCTATCCTGAATGTCCTCTGCGCTCGCTAAGCACACACACTTCTCTGCCATTAACACCACCGCCATAAGCACAGCCGGCAGTAAATGTACAAAAGAGGCTTTCATATCAAGATTAGTAAGAAGCAGTATCGAAACGAATGCAACCAATGACGCAGGATACAATACATGCACCCACACGCCCCATTTATCCTTAAGCGAAGCCTTCTCCTTAAGCCACAACAGCCATCCTGCCATAAACAGCGCGAAATATCCGTACTGCGGCCGTACAATCGGAGAACCTTCCACCAGCCAGAACCTGAACTGATCTAACATCGCAATTCCCGGCCATACGCACAAAAAGCATACATAAATCCGCCCCATCTCGACTTTTCTACGCATACATAAATGCATTACCAATATCAAGACAACGCTGATAGCCGCATATACCAAGAGCCAGGCAATCAACGAAGGAATTTCCTCTGCATACCCTAACAGTTTATCAGAAAGCGCCGCAGAATGCGAGCCATCAGACATGATGTGTCCGACAGCATACTTAAACTCCGCAAATGACATGTGCCTAAATATGTACACTATAAAAGCAGCTAAGGAAACCACAGGTACTGCGAAAAAGTACAAAACCTTTTTGAATCCATGCTTAAGCAAAATAGCTGCGAATACAAATATCAAAAGCACACACGAAGGATAATCAAGCACCTCAAGCGTGAAAAAGAAACCTGCAATAACCAGCTCAAAATCCTTACTCTCCGCCAGCGAATTTATCACCAATAAAGCGGTGAGAATCAGCATCCAAATCTGCATATTGGTAAACTCAGGGCTCTGAATCCACTTTGGAAGCACAAAAAGAATAATACCTGCCGAGAATGTTGCTATCCAAGGCTGAGTCTTCCGCGACACAACCCTATACCATGCATAAGCAACTGCAGCCTGAATCAACGCCCCTGCTGTTCTGAGAAACACAAGCATATATTCAGTATCGCCTTTGATCAGCATGTAAAGTTTTGCAAGTATGCCCGGCACGATAGCCGAAGTCTGATGCGGTTCCCACATTTCTTTAACCGGAATATCGCCGGTCGCCATACGGTACAGCAGTGTCACCGAATATTGTTCATCAATATCAAGGCCTACAAATATGCGCTTAATCAAAGACACCAAAAACAGGCCCACTATCAGTAACTGAAGAGTGCGCACGTTCCAAAATCTATTTGTTGTTCTATTATGATTAGACTCAACAGATGACATATCTGTCTCCCTGAATTATTGTCTGTCTCTTATTGCCCCGGAACGAATATACGAAGGCCACACCGGCACAAGCGCATACAAATAAAGTGCATATCTCACCATGGCAACCGGGCCAAGCAGATATGTGAGCCATAACAGTCCGAGATATATAAAAGGTATTCCTAAAGCCTTTTTCTTGGACTTGAGCATATAGAATGCCATAACCATAGCTATATAGAAAAACGTTGCAGGCGCAAACAGCCATGAAATCCAGCCGTTGCCCATGACAATTTCACTGTTCTCAAAAAGTTTATAGAAATCAAGAAGAGCCGGAATCTTAGCGTTGGGCTCGCCGGGACCGGTTACGGAAAGCGTTGTGTAACCTTCGCCGCCAAAGCTCATCAGCACATATGTGGGCCACGGATACCAGAATCCGTAGGTATTCTCAAGAAATGAATCAACATATTCGCCGGGGTATTTCTTGAACCACTTAAACCACAATGCCTTGAACTCATCGAAACGTTCATTAACTGCTTCTTCCGTAAGGCTTCCCTTGCTGGCGTCGGCAATGTACGGATTAAAATAGTTGTACCACTTTTTACGGTCGAAAAGCTCGTCGACTAAGTCCTTGTCCTCAGCCGCCAATTCATCGCCGTGATAATAATAAACACGCATAATCTGCTGGCAAGGCACCGAAAGCATTTCCGCCTTGGAAACGCCATCAACCGTCACTGCATCGGTGAAAGGGTATTTGTATAACAGAAATAAAACAACAGTAATAGCGAGCGTCCTAAGCGCCTTAACACGCGTCTCCTTCGCTCTCAGCATAAATACAATAATAAAAGGCAGCGTAAGAATAACCGCATAAACCGAATTGTTCCTGAGAATTATAACCTCAAGCGCAAACACAACAAACAGCACTCGATTCGCTCTCTTATTCCAGAACGCCTTCGCATCCTCAAACATGCCGAGCAGCAAGAATGTTAAATCCGCCACAGCAATAGCAAACAACGAATCCTTCGTACTGGTAAAAACAAAAATCACAAAAGGAGGATACAAGCAAAAGAAAGCCAGCGCCAACACATGCATCCAAGTGCGGCTCTTCCTTCTGTGAAGCTCATAAAATATGAACCCGCATCCAACCGCCATGACCAATTCCTGCCAAATCGTATAGACAAGAATAGCCTTATTAAACATACCCGTCTTGGTATAAACGGTATCGATAATCCATCCCACAATGTACGTATGAATAACCGGATGGTGCTCACTCACCGCACCCATGCAATACATATCGTACTGCCACGACGCATCATACGCATAAATTCCGGGATACAACGCCAAAAGTACAGGCATCCAAAGAACAAGCAACACGCCTGTCATTACCAAGAAGTAAACCCACGACTTCTTAAAGAGCCTGTTCGGCAGGTATTCTTTGGCTGAAGCCGTGACCACCGACGCCTTAGCATTGCACCTATCCCACAACGCAAAAAGCATCACCGTCGCCGCCGCAGCAATTGCGCAAGCAAGCACACTCATGCCGAGCCAAGCCCAAGAAAATACGAACCCTTTCTCGAACTTCACGACATATCCCACGGTAATGAACAGTCCTATCAAGCACCCGGGGGCGATAGCATAACGAATATTCTTTTTCAAATTATCTGCACCCAATCCTATTTCTCTTCCCTCACAATATAAAGCGGACGCTTCTTAGTCTCTAGATAAGTCTTGGCAAGATACTGCCCCAGCACGCCGATGCACAAAAGCTGAATGCCGGACACAAGCAGGATAATACAAGCCATCGACGGCCAACCACTGGTAGGGTCGCCGAACACCAGCGTCCTCACAATTATGAATATAATAAACAAAAACGCTATGAAGCACATCAACACGCCGAACACGGAAGCCAGAATAAGCGGCGCCGTGCTAAACGCCACAATTCCATCAAGCGCATACATAAACAGTTTCCAGAACGACCACTTCGTCTCTCCGGCCACGCGCTCGACATTCTCGTATTCAAGCCATTTATTCCTGAATCCGACCCAGCCAAATATACCCTTGCTGAACCGGTTATATTCGCTCATCTCAACTATCGCATCCACAACCTTGCGGCTCATCATGCGAAAGTCCCGCGCACCATCCACAATATCAACCTTGCTGATGCGCTTCATAAATCTGTAAAACCTTCTTGCGAACCACGACCTAATCGGCGGCTCACCCTTGCGGTCCACACGTCTAGTAGCCACGCAATCATACTCACCGCTCTCCAGATACGAAAGCATCTCAGGCAAGAGCTTCGGCGGATCCTGCAAATCGGCATCCATAATCACCACATAGTCGCCCTTCGCGTTCTTAAGTCCTGCATACATTCCGGCTTCTTTGCCGAAGTTTCTGGAAAAAGAAACATAGTGAACCCTTGCATCTCTTTCCGCCAGGTCCCGCAACACACCAAGCGTATTATCCGTCGACCCATCATCCACGAATTCAAATTCAACATCAACACTCGACAACGCGCCCGCCACTTTACACACTTCGCCGTAAAAGAACGGAATCGCCGCCTCTTCATTGTAAGCCGGTACCACTATCGTTAATAACTTCTTATCCATCGATTGCCCCTATACAGTTTTCTTTAAACATTAAAAACCACCACTATAATTGTATAATCGCATGCCGATGCGGTCAACCAAAAAGGCTGAGAAATGAACCAATCACTCTCAGCCTTTTTCTCTTCATATCAAACGGCTATCGCCGACTATTTCTCAAGATCGATTGTCTTAAGCAGCTCTCTGATTTCCTCAACGGTTAACCACTCGGTGTTGTTGCCCGAGCTGTATGAGAATCCTTCGGGAACCTTCTTGCCGCCAGGAAGAACGGTCGCTCTCTCCTGGAATACCATCTGAGGATATACGATGAAGTGCTTATCGTACTCATAAGTAGTCATGGAGTCCTCAACAGTAACCATAATCTCATGAAGCTTCTCGCCTTCTCTGATGCCCACCTCAGGCTTATTGCATCCGGGAAGCATAGCCTCTGCCAAGTCAGTAATCTTGAAAGAAGGAATCTTCGAAATAAATGTCTCGCCGCCCTTAGCATCCTTAAGCGCCTTAATAACAAGCTCAACGCCCTGCTGAAGGCTGATCCAGAAACGGGTCATGCGGTAATCGGTAATGGGAAGGTCCTTCTCGCCCTTCTGAATCTTATCGTAAAAGAAAGGTATAACCGAACCGCGACTTCCGGCAACATTACCATAACGCACGATAGAGAAGTTAATATCCTTAGATCCGGCATACGCATTAGCAGCAATAAACAACTTATCAGAAACAAGCTTAGTACCGCCATAAAGGTTAACAGGGTTAACCGCCTTATCGGTAGAAAGCGCAACCACCTTCTTAACTCCGGTATCAAGCGCTGAATCAATAACGTTCATAGCACCATGAATATTGGTCTTAATAGCCTCAGCAGGATTGTACTCACAAGCCGGCACCTGCTTAAGTGCTGCCGCATGAATCACATAATCCACACCTTCCATAGCACGCGTAAGACGCTCTCTGTCTCTTACGTCGCCGATAAAGAATCTAAGCTTACTAAACTTATCGGGGAATTCTTTCTTAAAATCATTCTGCATGATGAACTGCTTAAACTCATCACGTGAATAAATAATAATCTTCTTAGGATCGTAATTAGTAAGCACATACTTCGTAAATGCCTTACCAAATGAACCGGTTCCGCCGGTAACAAGAATAACTTTATTGTTTAACATAATATTTCCTTTCAAAGCAAATCACTAAACCGATTCTACATTAAGTTTTGGGTTTTTTCAACTCAGAGGTACGAACCTTAATCTCTTCTTAAACAAATCTTTAATCCGTCCGCTATTCTCCCAGCACCTTCACCGCATACGAACATGTCGCCCCAATCGCAACGTGGTTCTTCTCTGCTGCCTCGATAACCTTGTAAACAAGCCTCTTCGCTATACCCTTACCGCCATACTCTTCGAACACCTCGGTATGGTATATGTTCCAACCGCTTTCTGAAACGCTATAGTCGCACTCGCCTATTACGCGTTCACCATCTAACGCCACGCTCCGGTTATTGTCCCGGTCCATTATAACATCTATCCCATGCCTAAACAAAACACCCAGCGCTCCCGATGGGCACTTCTCAATCGTCTGCCATATCTCCGCATTATCCGCTAACGTCACATCTATCCACGGTTTGCGATTAATATCGAACGTCTTCGGACTTCCGGTCACACATTTCTTGGAATGAAAACATTTGTCGGAATTCCAGAAGACTACTATGTCGTTGTTTTCGTATAATCTGTGCATAGGGTGCCCTTTCTTAAACAACATATAAACAAAATTGAATTACGTTATACCAACCTATAAACAGTTTTTGACAATCTGTAATACACTCACCCTCGCTTCCACACATATTCCCTATCTACCACAAACCTATATAAGATAAAAAACAGTATAAACGGCATCTGCCCCTGCGACCACGTAGTTTCGAAAAGTCCAAAAGCGAAGAACGCAGCAATAAAGCATCCTATTACAGCAGCAGACTCTATATCTTTCTTCTTAATAAGCACAATAAATGCCTTAAGATAAAAGAACAACATTACCGCAAATAGTATTCCCGCCGGTATGCCATACGAATAACTCATCATAATGAGCCAGTTATGTGCATGCGGAGCGCAATAATCTTTAGAGTACCAAACGCTCTCTTCATCAACATCATGTCCCCGCAGATTTAAACGCGAGAAATACCATTTTGCAAGCCGAAAGCGCAGGCCTATGGGACCCACATCTTCCCCTTCGTGCTCCAAAAGATCCTCCTCATTATACGGAGGTTCTTCCTCTTCCAGAACCTCTTCTACTTCGTCTTCAACCACCGCAGATATTTCATCTGTATGCTCTTCGGGAAAAAGCGCATCAAAATCCAAAAACCAAGCGATTCTGCCTACATTATTCTTAAGCATCTCGCCCAATTCTATATACTTTGCCGAATCTCTTGAATCGCCGGGCTGAATCTTATCTTCACTCCACTCTCCTTCCCAGTATATCGGATGAAGGTGAACCGCAGGCAAATATCTGGCTGCAGCCCAGTCTATAGGAACACTTATTATCGCAACAATCGCTAACGCAACCGGTATTACAATGAATGTCTTGATAATCTTCTGATATAACCCATATAAGCAAATCAAAAAAGTTACCGTCACTGCTGCAAAAGCTACATATGACGTTCTTGAACCGCATAGGGTCACAAATCCAAACATTGCCCCCGCCAGTATGAACCACAACACGCTGATTCCAATATGCTTGTCTTGCCTAATACTTGATAACATTTTGCACAACAGCGCTGCATATACGATAATATAAAATAATGCATTAAGATTCGGATTGGCAAAAGCACCTGGATATCTGTACTCGTCATATGGCCTGAATACAAACGCAAACCCCTGAATTACAAAAAAGCCTGCAATGACTCCATTAACCAATCCACGTAACATCGCCCTCAAATCCTCAGCGTCATATTCCGTGAGAAAAAAGCATCCGAATATCAGTCCATACCATGCTGGCCATAGTCTGGAATTGCGTGAACAAATCATAACTATAGTCAATATTACCCATGTCAAGAATGCAAAAACATTAACATTTATTCTTTTTCGCGCTATTAGTGATGTACAAACTCGTATCGCTATGAATCCATACAAAACTATATTTAATACAGCTGTTATCCATCTGCCGGTATATGGGTAGTTATTTATTCCCCACCACATTGCTATTCCACCGGCTATAACGGAAATACATGCCCAGATTAAATATATCGGCTTCAAAAAATCTCTTGGTTTATATTGTGTCAGTATGATAAGTGCAATAGCAAACCCTTCGCAATTTGTTGCTACAAACTGGATTCTTCCCGACATTGTCCCGCATATCAGATTTATCAATGTTAGGAGGAAAAAGCATAAGAAATACATTACTCTCTTCATCTTCCATCCTCCGACTTGCATCCAAGATTCTCATCAGCAACGGCTTTCCTAGTGTTAATACACATTCCGGTAAACAACAAAAGCGAAGAAACGTAGACAGTCGATATACCTGGCGCTTCAAAAAGAAAAATGAGTAAACAATAACAACTCATCAATGCCGGCAGGATATATTTTATGTCGCACTTTTGCTGTTTTAAAGAGTTTTTTGCTCTTCTCAAAAAACCAACAAATGAATATATCATCAACGCATCTAATGACAGTCCACCAATAATCCCATATTGGTTCATAAAAGCCAGAAATGCATTATGCACTCCGGTCTGATATGTTTCGGTGATGTAGATATATGATGAATTGCCCTTAAATAGATTGAGCTGTCTAAATGTTGCTACCCAAATTGATAAACGTCCTGATGTGAAATTGTCTATGCAATTAATCCACGAATTATCCGGCAATATACCATATCTCGTTTGGGTACGCATGGATTTTGACGCTATACCTGCTAAATACCGCAGCTTTGGAAACTTTGCAAATAACTCCTGTAAATCATCGCTATTCACAGCCAAAGCAAATGCAAAGCCAATCACTAAAATTCCTACCGCCACAATACTTGCCAGTACTATCCAAAATACTTTTTTCTTTTCAGTTACATATGCATACAAATAAGCAAACAGCAGCAATGTGCCAATAACAGCAAGCAACGCGTTCCTGCTATCTGCTGCAATAACCATAAAGAAGAAAGTTACGACCATCAAAATCAGCAAAAACGTATACAATTTAGCAATGGTTTTTCCCTTCTTAATACACACTAAAATGGCCAAGCCACACGCTGCACCCAATCCCATCAATTCAGCAAAAACCGGCGAATCTTGGAATATGCCCTTATACAATGCTTCGCCGGTATAAGGAACACTTATTAAACTCTTTAGCAACCAATACGCCGAATTTGCAACGCTTGCCCATGCGAAACACCTCATAAATCGTTCTAATGAAGTTTCTTTGAAATCTGCAATTAAATATACCAGCACAATCAAAATCAGCCCTTCTGCATTTAAATCTGCAAAAACGCCATTATAAAGTATTGAACCCGCGAAAAGCATGAGCAATATTAGACAAACAACTCGCTCCTTATTCAGGCGTCCTATTCTTTTGGTCATAATGGCATCTACAAATACCGGCACTACCGTTCCCACACCTACGCACAAACGGATATACCAATTCCAAAGATCCGGTGAATTTGTTTTAAACCCTGTTCCCAACAATAAATAAATCGATATTGCAAAATACACCGCAGTGAAAATATAGATAAATACATTCTTATAGCAGACGGCGTATGTTAATACAATTACACATCCTACGGCAATCATTGCTTGCCAAAAGAAAAGACCCTTAAATGTATCATATACCATTTCTCCCCCTATCACATGGCGAGAAAATGCATATAACAAGCCGCAAAACATAATTAAACTAATGCATAATTCCCTTATTATTGACTTACCAATTCTTCTATTGGATGCAATCAAATCCATCTCTACTCTCCAATTTTTGAATAAAATGATGCTATCTTATCCCCGTATGCATCCTGCAATATCTCGTTCATAAACTCTCTTGTTGCATACTCCGGCGCTAAATGCTGATAATCGTTTGAATACTCATTGGAAAAATAAAATATATCGCTTAAATAACCAGGAAAAATCTCTGCCAGGCTTGATTTGTTATAGTCATCTCGCATTCCATCAATGGTGGCTTTTTGATAGTCAGAAGAAGGAGTCGGCATAAGATAAAACTTGACGTTTCTTTTCTCACACTCATTTTTCAATTTAACAATATACTCTTCCGATATTTCAAATGAATACTGTTGTACGTAATCTTCCCTGTGCTTCTTAATGTAGTTTAAGTACAGCTTACGGTTTAAAGGAGAATCATTTATGAGCTCGACAACAGACTTTCGCATAAATAATCTCCCATACACCGATTCCATATTTTTGATTGTATCATAGTCAAGATACCCCATCAAATCGTATAGACCAAACGGTATGACTACATATGGATAGGTCCATTCAGTATCATATGTTCTTGTCAATGATGTCGGATGCATAAATAAGTATATTTCTTTGGCATTGGCATGTGTATCAAGCCATTTCATGGCCAACATATATTGTCCAACTACGCATATTGCGGCATTTGAACACTGAATACTGACGTTATCATCATGTGGCATTTCAGAAAAAAATTGTCGCGAAATACTATCCCCAATAACAAGGCAATCCGTTCCGTCTGCACTCTCCGCTCCTCTAATATACCTTCCTATTTCGTCGTACCCACTACCATTTTCAATATACTCCTCGCAGCCGAATATCTTGGCAATTGCCGAAGATGTCTCATCATTCAAAGATAAGATTTCTACAGTGAGTAGTACAACCAAAGCGATAGCCATTATTATAAACAACTTACTTGTGATTCGCCGCATTATTACTCCTTAAAACTGCGCATAGATAAAAGCCGAAGCATCTCCGCCATAACTGTAAATATGGTACCATAGCATAAAAACAACAAAGACGGTATATGCTACCCACCTAAATATGATATTAGTTGATAGCATCAACCTCGAAATGCTTATTTTGTGATAGTGCAGAATGTCTACTGCCAGAACAACGCATAGCCCAATCAGGACACAAATCCATTGCACTTTCGTGAATCCCAACATTATCATTCTATTGGAAAAAGAACCAAGCAAATCAAAATTCAGAATTATTTTCTTTACAATTCCTCCGGCTTGAGACACTGTCTCGGCTCTGAAAAAGATCCACGCAAAATCTACCGCTATAAAGCAGACAGTCATTTTTAAAAAGGATATAGCCGGTCCGCATGGCTTTTTAGTATTCATTTTTGAATTAGAAACAGCATATTCAAACACTCTATATATCCCGTGTAGCATGCCCCAAATCAAAAAAGTTAAACCGCTTCCATGCCAGATTCCGCTTACTGCAAAAACAATCAATATGTTGAGCGCAGTCCGAATTCTTCCGGCCTTACTCCCTCCAAGTGGAATATATATATAATCTCGCAACCAAGTAGATAAACTGACATGCCATCTACTCCAGAATTCCTTAACTGACTTTGAAAAATACGGCTGTCTAAAATTTTCATTAAGCTTAAAGCCCAATGTCTCAGCCATTCCAATCGCTATATTCGAATATCCGTCAAAGTCCAAGTACAATTGAAGAGCAAACAAAATTGCCCCCTCAAGTAACGCCACACCACTCTGTGACTCCCAGTAATTGAATGCATAATTCACCGGTTTGGCAAGATTATCTGCAATAACGTTTTTAAGAAATAAACCATAACCAATCCTTAACAGTCCATGCCGGATGCCATCATAATCAGGCGCTTTATAATCTCTGATTTGATTTAAAAATTCACTTTTCTGAATCGGTCCTGATGTTACTGTAGGGAAAAAAGAAATATAAAGAGGATATCGTAACAGGT
>JAEEGK010003902.1_pt1 | contig 36796 bp, 32 predicted proteins | sample 8958771 | NCBI WGS metagenome assembly JAEEGK01 (sample SAMN16246547, study PRJNA631951) | gut metagenome | biome: gut microbiome; feature: rumen; material: SC-attached | host: Bos | place: Iran: Karaj | collected 2018-10 | reverse complement strand
CGGCGTGGGCATTACGCCCGACGTCCTGGAACGCGTGGAACTGCTGGTGAAGGCTCGGGTCGATGCCGTGGTGCTGGACAGCGCCCACGGTCACTCCAAAGGCGTTATCGACGCCCTGAAGTCCATCAAGAAGGCCTTCCCGGGACTGGACGTGGTGGTGGGTAACATCGCTACGGCCCAGGCGGCGAAAGACCTTATCAAGGCGGGTGCCGACGGCCTCAAGGTGGGAATCGGCCCCGGCAGTATCTGCACCACCCGCATCGTGGCGGGCGTGGGTGTCCCGCAGCTCACCGCCATCGCAGAAGTGGCCTCCGTGGCAGGGGAAGACATCCCCGTGATTGCCGACGGCGGCCTTCGCTACTCCGGCGACGTGGTAAAGGCCCTGGCCGCCGGCGCGCACTGCGTGATGTGCGGCAGCATGTTCGCCGGCACCGATGAAGCCCCCGGAGAGGTGGTGGAAGTGGACGGCGTGAAGATGAAAGGCTACCGCGGAATGGGTTCCATCGACGCCATGGAAGCCGGCAGCGCAGACCGCTATTTCCAGAAAGGCGCCAAGAAACTGGTCCCGGAAGGCGTTGTTGCCCGTGTGGCTTACAAAGGCCCCGTGACCGACGTCCTCTATCAGCTGCAGGGCGGCCTCCGCTCCGGCATGGGCTACTGCGGCGCCGCCAACCTGACGGCTCTGCACAAGGCCCGCTTCATCAAGATAAGCCCTGCCACCGTGCAGGAAAACCACCCCCACGACGTCACTATTGCCAAGAAAGCGCCCAACTACTGATAACGCGTGGACGTAATCAATTGATATATAGATAATTAATAATTGATCCCTGGGTTAAAACGCCCAGGGATCAATATATAAATCACTAATAATCAAACATTTACACCCACGGTCAACTACTCCCACTCGATGGTTGCCGGGGGTTTGGAGGAGATGTCGTAGACTACGCGGTTCACGCCGCGTACTTTGCGGATGATTTCGTTGGAAACGTTCCGAAGGAAATCGTAGGGGAAGGGGAACCAGTCGGCAGTCATGGCGTCCGTGGATACCACGGCGCGCAGGGCCACGGGGTTCTCATAGGTGCGTTCGTCACCCATTACGCCCACGCTTTTGACTGGCAGCAGGATTACGCCTGCCTGCCAGATTTGGTCATAGAGTCCGGCCTCGCGGAGTGCCCGGATGAAGATATCGTCGGCCTCGCGCAGCACGTTCAGCTTCTCTTCGGTGACTTCGCCGATGACGCGGATACCCAGACCCGGCCCCGGGAAGGGATGCCGGTTGATGAGTGCGGCGGGGATGCCCAGGGCGCGGCCCACGCGGCGAACCTCGTCCTTGAAGAGCATGCGCAGGGGCTCCACCACATTCAGGTTCATCTCCTTGGGCAGGCCGCCCACGTTGTGATGACTCTTGATCTTGGAAGCGATGCCCTCGATGCCAGCGCTCTCAATCACGTCCGGATAAATGGTCCCCTGTGCCAGCCAGCGGGCACCCTCTATTTGCTTTGCATACTTGTCAAAAGTCTCCACGAATACCCGGCCGATGGCCTTGCGCTTGGCCTCGGGCTCCGTGACGCCTTTCAGTGCGGCCAGGAAATCGGCCGATGCATCGGCCCCTATCACGTTGAGGCCCATATCCTTGTAGGAGGCCAGCACATCGGTGAATTCGTTCTTGCGAAGGAGGCCGTTGTTCACAAAGATGCAGGTGAGCTGTGCACCGATGGCTTTGTGCAGCAGCACGCCTGCCACGGTGGAATCCACGCCGCCACTCAGGCCAAGTATCACTTTTTCGTTGCCAATTTGGGCGCGCAGAGCCTCAACCGTGGTTTCAATGAAGGAATCCGGCGTCCAGTCGCCCTTGCAGCCACAGATAGCCAGCGCGAAGTTGGCCAGCATCTGCGTACCCTCGGTGGTGTGATAAACCTCCGGATGGAACTGTACGGCATAAGTGGGCTCGCCTTCGAACTGATAGGCAGCGTTCACCACATCGGCCGTGGAGGCAATGCCCTGCGCGCCTTTCGGAAGGGCCGATATGGTATCCCCGTGCGACATCCACACCTGCGTTTCCGGGCTCACGCCCTTCAGGAGGGGAGACGGGGCTACGGTGCGAAGCATTGCGCGGCCATATTCGCGGCTGTTGGAGGCTTCCACCTTGCCGCCGCCGGTATGGGCCAGATACTGGGCGCCGTAGCAGATGCCCAGCAGCGGCAGACGGCCGCGGAAGGCACTTACGTCCACCTGCGGGGCATTGGCGTCCCGCACACTGCACGGGCTGCCGGAAAGGATGACACCCTTCACCGTGCCGTCCAGGGCCGGGACCTTGTTATAAGGGTAGATTTCGCAATATACGTTCAGTTCGCGCAGGCGCCGCCCGATGAGCTGCGTAACCTGCGAGCCGAAGTCCAGAATGAGGATCTTATCCATAGCCTAAAAATAGGCTGCAAGTTACGAATTTTTTGCCGCAAGAACAACGGTGGCGCGGGCTTCGTGACTGCTGCCAAGGGTCGCGGCAGGCTACTCCACCGTCACGGATTTCGCCAGGTTGCGGGGCTGGTCCACATTCCGGCCCTTGCCCACGGCGATGTAGTAGGCCAGGAGTTGGAGGGGGATGATGGATACGATGGGCATCAGGCATTCGGCCGTGGAGGGTACCTCCAGGCAGTAATCGGCCCGGTGCCGAAGCAGCGTGTCCCCTTCGGAGATGACGGCGATGATCTTGCCGCCGCGCGCCTTGATTTCCTCGATGTTGGACACCGTCTTTTCATAGGTGTGGTCCAGCGTGGCGATGACCACGGTGGGCATCTCGGCGTCGATGAGGGCGATGGGGCCGTGCTTCATCTCGGCGGCCGGCAGGCCTTCGGCGTGGATGTAGGAGATTTCCTTCAGCTTCAAAGCGCCTTCCAGGGCGGTGGGGTAGTTGTAGCCGCGGCCCAGGTAAATGAAGTTGTGCGCATAGGTGAAGATGCTGGCCAGTTTTTCCACCTCCGGGGCGCTTTCCAGGGCTTTCCGGATGGTTTCGGGCAGCTGGAGCAGGGCGCCGGCCACCTCGTGGTAATAGTCCATGTCCACCGTTCCCCGCAGCTTTCCAATTTCCAGCGCCAGCATGGCCATCACGGTCACCTGGCCGGTAAAAGCCTTGGTAGAAGCCACGCCGATTTCCGGTCCCACGTGGATATAGGTGCCGGAATCCGTGGCGCGGGCGATGGAAGAGCCAATCACGTTGCACACGCCGTACACAAAGGCGCCGTTGCGTTTGGCAATCTCGATGGCGGCCAGGGTATCGGCCGTCTCACCGGACTGAGACACGGCGATGACCACGTCGTCGGGCCGGATGATGGGGTTGCGGTAACGGAACTCGGAAGCGTATTCCACCTCCACAGGGATGCGGCACAGGTTTTCAATGAGGTGCTCGCCGATGAGGGAGGCGTGCCAGGAAGTGCCGCAGGCTACGAAGATGATGCGGCCGGCATTCCGGAAACGCTCCTTGTTGTCCAGCACGCCGGAGAGGATGATTTCCCGGGTGTCCGGGTTCACGCGTCCGCGGATGCAGTCCACGATGGTGTCCGGCTGCTCATGGATTTCCTTGAGCATGAAGTGCGGATAACCGCCTTTCTCCAGTTGGGAAATGGACATCTCCAGTTTCTGGATATCTACCTTGGAGGGCTCTCCGAACAGGTTTTTGATCTGCAGGGGCTTGCCCTTCTCAATGACGGCCACTTCGCCGTCGTTCAGGTACACGAACTTCTGCGTATAGTCAATGATGGAGGCGGCGTCGGAGCTCAGGAAATACTCTCCTTCACCGATGCCGATAGCCATGGGCGAGCTCTGGCGCGCCGCGATGATGCGGCTGTCGTCGCCCCGCTTGATGACGGCGATAGCATAGGCGCCCACCACCTGCTGCAGTGCAATGCGCACCGCTTCTTCCAGGGAGCATTCATTGGTGTCCTGGATGTATTCGATGAGGTTCACCAGGACTTCGGAGTCGGTGCTGCTGCGGAACTTGTATCCGTGGGAGATGAGGGCGTCCTTGAGCACGCGGAAGTTCTCGATGATGCCGTTGTGGATGAGGGCCAGCCGGCCGCTCTGGGAGAAATGCGGATGCGCGTTGGCGTCGTTCGGCTCTCCGTGGGTGGCCCAGCGGGTATGGCCGATGCCGATGGTGCTGGCGGTCTCTTTCCCGCCCAGGAAGCGCTCCAGGTCGTCTACCTTGCCCTTGCATTTGTACAAGTCAATCTGGCCGTCCTTACCCACCAGGGCGACGCCGGCGCTGTCATAACCCCTGTACTCGAGTCTATGAAGGCCTTTTATGATGACGGGACAAGCCTGTCGCTCCCCGACATATCCTACGATTCCACACATATAATAATGGAACGATGTTAAATGATTAGACTAAAAGAAAAGTAATTCGCGGTACTTCGGAAGCGGCCACAGGGCGTCGTCCACCAGCATTTCCAGGTTGTCGGCGCTGTTACGCACCCGGGCCATGTTCTCCATCACCTCAGTAGAGTAGGACAGGGCCCGGTGGGCCATATCCGTAATCCGGTTGGCCTTCTTGCGCGCCTCTACCAGCGCCTGGGTGTCTTCCGACAGTGCGTTGATGTAAGCGGCAATCTTGCGGTACGTCTCGATATCGGCCTTGCAAAGCTGCTTGTACTCTTCGCCGAAGATTTCCTTGCAGCCCTGGATGCTCTTAATGAGGATGTCCTGGTAGGCCACGGCGGCGGGAATCACGTGGTTCAGGCAGATGTCGCCCAGCACGCGGGCTTCAATCTGCAGCTTCTTCACGTAGGTTTCTTCCTGCACCTCTACGCGGGCGTTGATTTCGCTTTGGGACAGCACGCCGGTAGCGGTGAACAGCTCCACGGATTCCGGTTTGCGGAAGGCCTGGAACGCCTTGGGAACGTTTGTGACGGGCGTGAGTCCGCGGCGGGGGGCTTCCTCCAGCCATTCTGCGCTGTAGCCGTTGCCTTCGAACATGACGGGGGAGGCTTCCTTCAGGAATTCCCGGATGACGGTGAGAAGGGCCTTGTCCAGCGCTTCGCCCTTGGCGGTGAGCGCATCCACGCGGCTGCGGAACTCCTTGAGGCTTTCGGCCACGGCGGTGTTCAGCACAAAGGTGGCGCCGGCGGCATTGGCCGACGATCCCACGGCGCGGAACTCGAAGCGGTTGCCCGTAAAGGCGAAGGGAGAAGTGCGGTTGCGGTCCGTGTTGTCGGGGATGATTTCCGGGATGGACTTCACCAGGTCCAATTTACGCTGGTTCTCGGTGGCTTCCGTAAGGTCTTCCATGCGCAGGATGGCGTCGAACACCTTGCTCAGGGTGGTGCCGGAGAAGACCGACATCACGGCCGGCGGGGCTTCGTGACCACCCAGGCGGTAGGAATTGTTCAGCGAACACACGGAGGCCATCAGCAGGTAGTCGTGCCGGCACACGGCGCGTACCACCGATGCGTAGAACGAGAGAAACTGGAGGTTCTTCATGGGCGTCTTGCCCGGAGAGAGCAGATTCACGCCCGTGTCGGTCTGCATGGACCAGTTGCAGTGCTTGCCGCTTCCGTTGATGCCCTGGAAGGGTTTCTCATGGAAAATCACCTTCAGGCTGTGCTTCACGGCCACTTTCTGCATCACAATCATCAGCAGCATGTTCTGGTCGATGGCCGTGGAGAGGTCAGAGAACACCGGTGCGCATTCGAACTGGTTGGGGGCCACTTCGTTGTGGCGGGTCTGGAGCGGAATACCCAGTTTATAGGCTTCGGTCTCGAAGTCTTTCATAAAGACGGCCACACGGTCCGGAATGGCGCCGAAGTAGTGGTCGCTCAGCTGTTGGTCCTTGGCCGATGTATGGCCGATGACGGTGCGCGAGCACAGCTGCAGGTCCGGCCGGGCGTTGTAGAGCGCCTCGTCCACCAGGAAATACTCCTGCTCCAGGCCCACGTTCACCGTAACGCCGTTCACCTTGGGGTCGAACAACCGGGCCACGGAAGTGGCGGCGCCGCTGAGCGCCTGGAGGGAACGCAGGTTGGGTACCTTCATGTCCAGCGCTTCGCCGGTGTACGATACAAAGGCCGACGGAATGCACAGGGTGCCGTCCAGGATGAATGCGGGAGAATTGGGATCCCAGGCTGAATAGCCGCGGGCTTCAAAGGTGTTGCGAAGACCTCCGTTGGGAAAACTGGAAGCATCGGGCTCCTGTTGCACCAGGGCGCTGCCGTTGAAACGCTCCATGGGTTTTCCGTCCTTTACGGAGATAAAGGCTTCGTGTTTTTCGGCGGTGGCGCCGGTAAGGGGTTGGAATAAGTGGGTGTAATGAGTTGCACCTCTTTCGATTGCCCAAGCTTTCATGCCGGAAGCGATTTCTTCGGCCATTTTCCGGTCTATCTTGTTTCCGGTTTCCCGGGCTTCAAGGATGGACTTGAAAGCGGCGTCGGACATATACCTCCGCATGGTTTCCAAAGCAAATACATTCTGGCCGAAGTACGTCGAAATCGGCCCGTCTTCCACGTAATGCCTCTCAGGCTTACGTGAGGACGCCACGGCGAGCGCCCTTTCTCGGAATGTAGCCATAGTATATATTTAAATGTCTGTAAGTTCCCGGCTCGGCGGCCGGCTTCTTACGGGGTGCAAAGTTAGTAAATATTTTTAAATTCCAACCGAACCCTACAGATTTTTCACGAAGTCCATGAACAGAGGATGCGGCGTGAGCACGGTGGACGAATACTCCGGATGGAACTGCGTGCCGATGAACCATTTTAAGGAAGGGATTTCCACAATTTCCACCAGATCACTCTCCGGATTCCGGCCCGAGCAACGCATTCCGGCCTGTTCATAGGAGGCCTTATAATGATTATTGAACTCATAGCGGTGGCGGTGACGCTCGCGGATGCGGTCTTTCCCGTAAATGGCCTTCACACGGCTTCCGGCGGCCAGTTCGCAGGCATAACCGCCCAGGCGCATGGTGCCTCCCAACTGGCTTAACTGCTTCTGGTCTTCCATCATGTCAATCACATTGTGGGGTGTATCGGGGTTCATCTCGGAGCTGTGCGCATCCTTCAGTCCCAGTACATTGCGGGCAAACTCAATCACCATCATCTGCATCCCCAGGCAAATGCCGAAGGTGGGGGTGTTGTGGGTGCGGGTATAGGTTACGGCGGCTATTTTCCCCTCGATGCCACGGCTGCCGAATCCGGGGCAGATGACCACTCCGTCCAGCCCGGCGAGGGCTTCCTCTACGTTGGAGGCATCCAGATTCTCGCTGTTTACAAACTTGATGTCCACCTTTTTACCGGCGTGGATTCCGGCAATGTGCAGGCTCTCGCGTATGCTTTTGTAAGCGTCCTGTAAGTCATACTTTCCCACCAGGCCCACTTTGACGGAAGCCCGCAGGTCTTTCTCTTTCCGCACAAATTCTTCCCATTGGGCAAGGGACTGCTGGTGACCGGCCATATGGTCCATTCCAAATTTGGCCAGGATGGTTTTGTCCAACCCCTGCCGGTGCATGTTAAGCGGAACCTCGTAGATGCTGGGCAGGTCTTCGCTCTGGATGACGGCGTCGCTGCTCACGTTGCAGAAAGCCGCCACTTTTTGCAGGATGTCGCGGTTCAGGTGCTTTTCCGTGCGCAGAATGAGGATGTCGGGCTGAATTCCCAGGCTCTGTAATTCCTTAACCGAGTGCTGCGTGGGCTTGGTTTTGAGCTCCCCGGCCGCCCGCAGGTACGGGACGTAGGTGAGATGGATGCACAAGGAGTTTCCACCCAATTCCCAGCGGAGCTGGCGGATGGCCTCCAGGAACGGAGCGCTCTCGATGTCGCCGATGGTTCCGCCTATCTCGGTGATGATGAAGTCGAACTTCCCGCCGGCCGCGTTGGCCTTGATGCGGTCCTTGATTTCGTTGGTGATGTGGGGGACCACCTGGATGGTCTTTCCCAGATAGTCTCCGCGGCGTTCCTTGTCTATGACGGCCTGGTAAATCTTACCCGTGGTCATGGAGTTGTTCCGGGTGGTATGGATGCCGGTAAACCGTTCGTAGTGGCCCAGATCCAGGTCTGTCTCCATGCCGTCGTCGGTCACATAGCACTCTCCGTGCTCGTAAGGATTAAGCGTGCCCGGGTCTATATTGATATAAGGGTCGAATTTCTGGATGGTTACCCTGTAACCACAACTCTGAAGGAGTCTTCCGATACTGGAAGAGATAATTCCTTTTCCCAGGGAGGAGACCACGCCTCCCGTTACAAAGATGTATTTTGTCTTCATTTTCCCGTATGCTTCAAAAACAATACGGGACACAAAATTAGGACTAATTCGCGGTTTTTACAAGATTTTTTTGGGGTTTCTAGCCCAGCTTATAAATCTCGCTCACGTGCACGAAACCGCGCCGCTTGAAGAAGAGGTGGGCGGCGTGGTTGTCTTTTCCGGACTCCAGGTAGATGTCCTGGATGCCGCGGCCGTGCAGCCAGTCGATGGCCGTCTGCAGCAGGGCGGCGCCGGCCCCGTGCTGGCGGTAATCGGGCTTGACCAGGACGTCGCACACCATGCCGAAGGGGGCGTCGCCGTCGTCTTCGATGTCGGCCACCACAAAGCCCGCGATGGAGCCGTCATCGGCCACTGCCTTCCACACCTGGGCAAAGGAGTCGTCCTGGATGTGCAGGAGGATGTACTTCATCCATTTTTCCCGGCCGTCGGGGGCGGGACGCGCTTCCAGGACGCCGTTACGGATGATGCCTTGGCCCACGCCCATCTGGATTTCGCCGTGGGAAATGTATTCCGTGTGGGCCGATATGTGGCCCATGAAGATGTCGGCCAGCGCCGGGGCATCGGCCGGTTGTGCTTTCAGTATATTCATCAGTTCTGCGAGAATAGGTTCTTGATGCGTTCTCCGATGCTGCGGATACTGTTGGTGAGCACCAGCAGCAGGGCGAACATGGTGATGGCAGCCACGATGGCCACCACAATGGCCGCCAGCCGGTTGCTTTCCACGCCGAAGTAGGTGAGGAAGGGCATTTCGTCCTCCTGGAAGAAGAGTTCGAAGGTGGACGCCACGGAGATGATGGCCAGGATGATGTTCAGCAGGAACTCGCTGCGCATGGACTTGTAGTCCGACATGTTGTGCAGGCTGTTGTCCACGCTCTCCATCAGCTGGGTGAGGCGCTCGTAGTCTTCGTTCAGGCCCAGGCGCTCCGTGGTGCGGTCGAACATCACCTTGTGGGAAGGATATTTGGAGTATTTCACCACGTCCAGCTGGGTCACCATCCGCGTGAGGCGGATGGACAGGGCGGCATTTTTGCCGATGAGTTCCTCCGAGGACCGTTTCTCCACATCCGTGGTGGAGAGCACCACCTGGTCCGTGGCCAGGCCGATTACGTATTTCTTGGCCAGGATCATCTGGAGGATGAGCAGGTACTCCGGCCAGGACACGTGGTAGTGGGCGCGCTCTTTCAGGTGCTCCACCCAGTTCACGCCTTCCTCTCCGGCGCCGCGTCGGCCATAGGTGCCGATGACTACGCACAGGCTGCTGCCCGCCAGCACCAGGTCGTCGGTGTCGATGGCGATATTCTGGCCGCACACTTCGTCGTAGGCCTCGGGATCCCGGTACGGCCATTCCTCGGGATAGAGGGACAGCAGGCCGATGAGTTCGTTCTTGTGCTCATCCCTTATGTGGTCTACAATCTGGGCCTCGGAGAGGCGGTTGGGACGGTCGTTGGCGAAAAGGTCCGAACCGTCTTTTTCCAGGTGCTGGATGTTCTCCCATACGTCCACCATGGCATAGTGGAGGTCGTTGTTCACGGAGAAAGGCGTTTGGGACCAGCGGTATTCCAGCCGCTTGCGCTCGGCCAGCGGCGTGTCTTTCTTGAAGCGGGAACAGTGCCGGTAGATGAAGTTCTTGTAGCGCAGGGCAATGGCGTCGAAGCTCCGGCCCGTTCCCAGGTGGGAGATGGATTCCGGCTGCTCCAGCGGGTTGCCGTCGGCGTCCAACCAGATGGCGTCCACGGCAAAATGGGTCTCGTAGTCGATGCTGGTCTTGTCCCCGCCCTCCTCCATGGACCAGAACTCGGCGCTGAGCCAGTTGCTCAGGAAGGCAATGATGTGGTCTGTGATTACCGGCCGGGACAGCGTGCAGGCGTTTCCGTCAAAGAGGAAACGGTAGGTGATGCTCACGGCGTGGCCGAAGAACAGGTTCATCTCCACGTTGCAGTGGCCCTTGAGCGTAACCTCGTAGATGGATTCGTCGGGGGCTGGCACGATGGGCATGGTGAAGTCGAAACCGCGCAGGCTGTATCGGCGCACATTCCCGTGCACGGGGGCGTCTTTGGGCAGCACGAAGATCTGGTTCTCGATATCCCGTTCCACCCAGGCGATGGGCGTGCGCAGGGCATCGGCCTTTTCTATATAGACGTTACGTTCCTCGTCATAGTCCTTGAATTCCGCATCCATCTGCTCCTCGGCTTCCTTGGGGAGGATGAACTCCTTGGAGTGATGCACAGAGAAGGTTTGGATGAAAACCACCGAAAAACCGGGGTATGTGAGCATTTGGGACATGGCTTAAAAGGCGTAAATGACAATGTAGAAAAGCATCACGGCGCTGCAGATGAGCTTGAGGCCGGTGCCGAAAAGGAAGCCCAGAAAGGCCCCGAAGGCCGATTTCAAGGAGGAGATGGCGGGCTTGTTGGCCAGGAGCAGCTCTGCCGCGAAGGCGCCCAGCAGGGAACCCATGATCATGCCTATGGGCGGATAGATGAGTCCCACAAACAGGCCGATGACCGCGCCCCAGCTGCCGTATTTGCTGCCGCCGGTGAGCTTGGTGAAATAGGCCGGAACCACGTAGTCCAGCAGGCTGACCACAATCACGATCGCCAGCCAGACCAGGAGGAACTTGGTGGTCATGGGGTCTCCGGCGCCGTTGGCCCCGGCTCCCCAGATATAAAGCACCAGCATTCCCACCCAGCTGAGAGGCGGACCGGGCAGCGCCGGCGCAATGCTGCCCACGATACCCACAATGCCCAAAATGATGGCGAGGATGGCAATAAAAGTTTCCATGGCACAAAAATATTGATTATCTTTGAGCAAACAAAAACTATTCCTACTATGTTTGCAAAAGAGGTCTATGTAAAAAGGCGCAAAACCCTGCTGGCCAAGATGCGGGAAGCCGGCCAGAGCGGCATTATCCTTTTTGTTGGAAATGCAGAAGCTCCGGCCCAGTATAAGGACAATTGCTATAAATGGCGTCAGGACAGCTCCTGGCTGTATTATTTTGGCCTGGACGAACCTTGTATGGCTGCCGTCCTGGACATAGATTCCGGCGCGGAAACCCTCTTTGCCAACGACGTGGAGATAGACGATATCATCTGGATGGGCCCCCAGCCCAGCGTCCGTTCCAAAGCCGATGAGGTGGGCATGGAGCATACTGCGCCCTATGGCGGTGTGGAAAACGCCGCGGCCCTGGCCCGCAAGAGCGGCCGACCGGTGCATTTCCTGCCACCCAGCCGGTATTACAATACCCTGAAGCTGGGCCAGCTGGTTCCCGGCGGCACGCCTTCGGAGCCCCTTATCAAGGCCGTCATTTCCATGCGCCTTATCAAGGAAGAAATTGAGATCCAGGCCATTGATGCGGCCTGCGCCTTGGGATACGAGATGCATTCCGTTGCGCGGGATGCCATTAAAATCGGCATTGTAGAGCAGGACATCGTGGGCAAGATGGAAGGTGTGGCGCTGGCCAAGGGCTGGGGCGTTTCCTTCCCCACCATCCTCACCCAGCACGGAGAAACCCTGCACAACCATATTCACGACAAGATAATCCAGCCGGGCAAACTCATGGTCATCGATGCCGGCGTGGAGAGCAACGAGCATTATGCCAGCGACTTCACCCGCACGTATCCCACCAGCGGCAAGTTCACCCAGAAGCAGCGGGAGGTCTATCAGATTGTCTATGATTGCAACCAGCTGGCTTTCAGCCTCACCAAGCCCGGAATCACCTACAGGGAGGTGCATCTGGCCACGGCCCGCAAGATGCTGGAAGGCCTTTCTGCGCTGGGTCTCGTAAAGGGAGACTTGGACGAGATGGTGGCCAAGGGTATCGCCGGCCTGTTCCAGCCGCACGGACTGGGCCACAACATGGGCCTGGATGTACACGACATGGAGGACCTGGGAGAAAACCTGGTGGGCTATGATCCGGACCAGACCCGCGCCAAACAGCTGGGCCTGGGTTCGTTAAGGATGGCCCGCCGCTTGAAACCCGGCCATGTGATTACGGACGAACCGGGCATCTATTTCATCCCGGCGCTCATAGAAAAGTTCAAGAAGGAAGGCCTGGGCTATGATTTCGTGAACTACTCCAAGCTGGAAGGGTATTACGACTTTGGCGGCATCCGCCTGGAAGACGATGTCCTGGTAACGGAGACAGGCGCCAGGAGATTGGGTCCCCAGCGCCTGCCTGTAAGTCCTGATGATGTGGAAGCCGCCATGGCGGCCGCCCGTTAGTTCAGTTCGGCAATCTCTTCGGCCAGATTGTCGTACATGAGGCCCATGCGAACCCGCTGGCTCACATGGCTCTCCCCTTTGATACCATCCACTTTAAGGACAAGGACAAGCTCTCCGCTTGCTTTGTCCTTGATTTCTATGGTGCCGGACATCTTCATGCCGCCTGCATCCCTGCGGGCCCAGGGATTGAACATGCTTCCGCCTTCTCCCAGGTCCAGCTCATTCACGTGGATGGTCATTTCATAGGCATAGATGGATTCCTCGCCGAAGGGAAATACCTGCAGGCCACGGGAATTCTCGTCATTGAAGGAGGCATAGAAGTACTGCTGGGCGAAAGTGGCTTCCTCGTCCCAGTCTTCCACATAGTCGTCTCCTTTTTCCTTAAGATATTCCATGAGGGGTTTTTCGTCCACCTGCGTTTGGGAATAGTCAAATTTTACAGAGCAGAGGGTTTCTTTTTCCCCCAGGATCTTCACGTTGCCGGATACTACTGAAACATGGTCCGGTTTACGGGCGCTCAGGATGCCGACAGACAGCAGTGTGATGGCAAAAAGGGCAAAAGCTTTTTTCATGGTAATCAGATTTATTTATGCAAACATAAGGAATAACTTGCTAAGATGCAAGGCTTTCCTTCCTCCTCTGCAATTTCGATACCACACTGATGAGGGCCGATCCCAGGATGCCCGAGCACACGGAGCCCATTAAAACGGCAATCTTTCCGGCATCCCTCAGATGCTGGGTCACCTCCGGCGTAATGCCCTCTCCCGCAAAGGAAAGCGTATCCACAAAGATGCTCATGGTAAAGCCGATACCGCCCAGGCAGGCCACGGCAAACAGCATGGGCCAGGTGGCCTTGGCGGGCATCTCTCCCACCTTGCACCTGATGGAGATCCAGGAGGCGAGGGTGATGCCGACGGGTTTTCCCAACAGCAATCCCAGGAAGATACCCAGCCCCACGCCGCCCAATGCCGGATCCACGCGGAAGATGTTGAAATACGACAGGTCCGGAATCTCCACGCCGGCATTGGCCAGGGCGAAGATGGGCATGATGGCAAAGTTTACGATGGGATTCAGCTTGTGCTCCAGCCGGTAGGAAGGCGGGATGGTCTTCTTGGTGAGGCTGCTCAGGCGGCGCAGATAGTGGCGCTGCGGGCCGTTGGGGAAGCTTCCTCCGGAGGACTGCTCGGATTCCACCAGGCCTTCGTAAAGGATCTTGGCGCGCCGGTGGAACTTGGCCTTGTTGTAACGGGCGTCCATGGGGATGAGCAGGGCGATGACCACACCCGTCATGGTGGCATGGATGCCGCTGTAATAGAACAGGAACCACACGATGATGGCGGGGATGAAATAAAAGAGGAGCCGCTTCTCTCCCAGTTTCTTCATGAGGGCCACGAACAGGATTACCATGAGGGCGATGAACAGCAGCGGAAGCCGGATGGCGCCGCCGTAGAAGAAGGCCACCACCAGGATGGCAATCAGGTCATCGGCAATGGCAAGGGCCGTGAGGAACACCTTCAGGGAAACGGGCACTTTGTCGCCCAGGATGGAGAGGATGCCCACCGCAAAGGCAATGTCCGTGGCTGTGGGGATGCCCCAGCCGGAGGCCGATAAGGTGCCGTGATTCACGATGGCGTAAATGAGGGCGGGGAAGACCACGCCGCCAAAAGCCGCTATCACGGGCAGGATGGCCTTTTTGAAGGAGGAAAGCTCCCCACACACCACTTCCCGCTTGATTTCCAGACCCACCGTGAAGAAGAAGATGACCATGAGGATGTCGTTGATGAACTTCTCCACCGTCATGCCGTGCGGGAACACCCAGTTGATGCTGCCGTCCGGCGACTGGATGTTCATGGTGAACCCTGTGTTCAGGAAAGCGTGGTAGGCGTGCTTGGTAAAGGGCAGGTTGGCCAGCAGCATGGCCACCACCACGCAGCCCAGCAGGATAATCCCGTTGGCCCACGGCTGCTTGGTGAATTTCTCCTGGGAAATCTTGAAGTTGCGGACTTCCTTGTTCCACCAGTATATGGGAATGAGTGCCATTATTCTCCGTAAAGGTATTTGTATTGTTCTTCCGTGAGCCGGTCGATCTCCACGCCCCAGTCCTTGAGCTTGCGGAAGGCTACCTCCCGGTCAATCTGGGCGGGAACGTTATTCAGTTTCCGGGTAAGTTTGCCCCGGTTGTCGGCCAGATAGCGGGCGCTGAGGGCCTGGATGGCGAAGGACATGTCCATAATCTCGGCCGGATGTCCGTCGCCGGCGGCCAGGTTCACCAGGCGGCCTTCGGCAATCACGTAAACCGTTTTTCCGTTTTCCAGCTCATAGGCTTCGATGTTATTCCGGGCGGGCCGATGGCTCACCGCCATGGCCTTCAGCCTGGCTACGGCCACTTCCACGTCGAAGTGTCCGGCGTTGCAGCAGATGGCGCCGTCCTTCATCCGGAGGAAAGCCTCCGGGCCGATTACATCGGCACAGCCGGTGACGGTGACGAAGAAGTCTCCCAGCGGAGCGGCCTCCAGCATGGGCATCACCTTGAACCCGTCCATCACGGCCTCCATGGCCTTCACGGGATCTACCTCTGTTACAATTACTTCCGCGCCCAGTCCCTTGGCCCGCATGGCCACACCCTTGCCGCACCAGCCGTAGCCGGCCACCACTACGTTCTTGCCGGCCACGATGAGGTTGGTGGTGCGGTTGATGCCGTCCCACACGCTCTGGCCCGTGCCGTAGCGGTTGTCAAAGAGGTGTTTGCAGTCGGCGTCGTTCACCAGCATCATGGGGAAGGTGAGCTTGCCGGCGGCGTCCATGGCCTTCAGGCGCAGGATGCCGGTAGTGGTTTCCTCGCAGCCGCCGATCACGCCCGGCAGCAGCTCCGGGAATTCGTTGTGCAGGGTGGTGACCAGGTCTCCGCCGTCATCGATGATGATGTTGGGACCCACTTCCAGCACGCGGCGGATATCGGCAAAATAATCCTCTTCCGTGCAGCCGTGGATGGCAAAGACGTTGAGGCCTTCGTGCACCAGGGCGGCGGCTACGTCGTCCTGCGTGCTCAGGGGGTTGGAGCCGGTGATGTACATCTGGGCCCCGCCGGCGGCCATTACCTCGCACAGGTGGGCGGTCTTGGCTTCCAGGTGCACGCTGAGGGCCACCTTCAAACCCTTGAAGGGCTGCGAGTTGCGAAAATCCTTTTCGATTCCCTCCAGCAGGGGCATGTGGGCGCGGACCCAGCTGAGTTTGAGCTCGCCGCTTTCCCACAGGTTGATATCTCTGATGTGACTTTGCATAGTTAGATGCTTTGGAACTGCAAAGATAGCCAAAAATCATTATCTTTGTGGTGTAATTAGCTTAGAATCTATGGGACTTTTAGACGGAAAGGTGGCCCTGGTTACAGGCGCCGCTCGCGGAATCGGCAAAGCCATTGCCCTTAAATTTGCCTCGGAAGGGGCCGATATAGCCTTTACGGACCTGGTAATCAACGACACTGCCCAGGAGACCATCCGGGAGGTGGAGGCCCTGGGCCGCAAGGTGAAGGGCTATGCCTCCAACTGCGCCAATTTTGAGGAAACGCAGGCTGTGGTGGAGGAGATTATGAAGGATTTCGGCCGGATTGACGTGCTGGTGAACAACGCCGGCATCACCAAGGACGGCCTGGTGATGCGGATGAGCGAGCAGCAGTGGGATGCCGTTATAGCCGTCAATATGAAGGGCGCCTTCAATTTCCTGCACGCCGTGGTTCCCGTAATGGCCCGCCAGAAGGGCGGCAGCATCATCAATATGGCTTCCATCGCCGGCCAGACAGGCAATCCCGGCCAGGTGAACTATTCGGCCTCCAAGGCCGGCCTCATCGCCATGGCCAAATCCGTTGCCAAGGAAATGGGTCCGCGCGGAGTCCGCGCCAATTCCATCGCCCCGGGCTTCATCATTTCCGAAATGACGGATGCCCTGCCGCAGGCCGTCAAGGACGAATATCTCAAGATGATCCCCCTCAAGCGGGGTGGTACCGTGGAGGATATCGCCAACACGGCGCTGTACCTGGCGTCGGACCTTTCGGCCTATGTTACCGGCCAGGTAATTGCCGTGAACGGCGGGATGTACTGCTGATTGCAACCCGGTTGCACGGGAGGTGGTGTATCTTTGCAGCAGAAAACAAAGGACACCATGATACACGAAGACCATCATCACCATCACGAAGAGTGCCACTGCCATGAACATGAGCATGAGCATGAGCATGGGCACGGGCATCACCATCATCACCACGAGGAAGAGGAAGGGCACGGCCGATTGATCAAGATCATCGTGGCCGCCGTGCTGCTGGCCGCCGCTGTGATCGTTGAGAAAAAGACCGACTGGGCCACCTGGCAGTACCTGCTGCTGTTCCTGGTGCCTTACCTGGTAGTTGGCTGGGACACGCTGAAGGAAGCGGCCGAAGGGCTCTTCCACGGCGAGGCCCTCAGCGAAGACTTCCTGATGAGCGTGGCCACGTTGGGTGCGCTGGGCATCGGCTTTATGCCCGGGGCCGAGACGCAGTTCCCGGAAGCGGTATTTGTAATGCTCTTCTTCCAGGTGGGCGAGCTCTTTGAAGAATTGGCCGAAGGACGCTCCCGCAAAAGCATCGCCCATCTGATGGACATCCGGCCCGACAGCGCGCACGTGGAGCGGGGCGGAAAACTGGAAACGGTTAGACCCGAGGACGTTACCCCCGGCGAGATTATCCTGGTACAGCCCGGCGAGAAAGTGCCGATGGACGGTATTGTGCTGGAAGGCCACTCCTCCCTGGACACCGTTGCCCTCACGGGTGAAAGCGTTCCCCGGAGCATTCACGAAGGCGACGAGATCCTCTCCGGCTGCGTGAACCTGAGCGGCGTGGTGCGCGTAAGGACCACCAAGGCCTTCGGCGAATCCACCGCCGCCAAGATCCTGGACCTGGTGGAGAATGCCGCCGAAAACAAGTCCCGGAGCGAAAGCTTCATTACCCGGTTCGCTAAAGTTTATACTCCCATCGTGGTGGCGTTGGCCGTACTGGTAGCCGTAGTGCCGGGCCTCATCACCGGCGAATGGGCCACCTGGATTTACCGCGGCCTTATGTTCCTGGTGGTTTCCTGCCCCTGCGCCCTGGTCATTTCCGTGCCGCTCACCTTCTTCGGCGGCCTGGGCGGTGCTTCCCGCAAGGGCATCCTCATCAAGGGTTCCAACCTGGTGGACAAGCTGTCGCAGGTGAAGACCGTGGTCTTTGACAAAACCGGCACCCTCACGGAAGGCGTTTTTGAAGTGACCGCCGTACATCCGGAAGTGATTGACCAGACGGAGCTTCTGCACCTGGCAGCCCACGTGGAACGGCATTCCACGCACCCCATCGCCATGGCGCTCCGGAATGCCTATCCCAACGAGGCCGATGACTGTACCGTAGAAGGCATCCAAGAAACCGCCGGCCATGGCATCATCGCCACCATCAACGGAAAGAAAGTGGCCGTGGGCAACAGCAAACTCATGGACAGGTTGGGCGCCGCCTGGCATCCCTGCCACCACAGCGGCACCATCATCCACGTGGCCATCGACGGTGAATATGCCGGACACATCGTCATCAGCGACCGCATCAAGGCCGATGCCGCCGAAGGCATCGCCGCCCTGAAGGCTGCGGGTATCGGCAAAACCGTGATGCTTACCGGTGACCAGGAAAGCGTTGCCGCCGCTGTGGCAGGAACCCTGAAAGTGGACGAATATCACGCCCAGCTGCTTCCGGCCGACAAGGTATCCGAGGTAGAGAAACTCCTGAAGGAAGGGACTTTAGCCTTCGTGGGAGACGGCATCAACGACGCTCCGGTCCTCACCCGGGCCGATGTGGGTATCGCCATGGGTGCCCTGGGCAGCGACGCCGCCATCGAGGCCGCCGACGTGGTGCTGATGGACGACAAACCCTCCAAGATTGCGCTGGCAGTACGCATCGCCCGCCGGACGCTCCGGATTGCGAAGGAAAATATCTGGCTGGCCATCGGCATCAAAGTAGCTGTGCTGATACTGGCTGCGCTGGGCCTGGCCACCATGTGGATGGCCGTCTTTGCCGACGTGGGCGTGACCGTGCTGGCCGTGCTGAATGCGATGCGGGCTTTAAGAGGTAATTAACCAAATATCATATCCAGGTCTTCCCGCAGGGCCTGGAATCCTTTTTCCAGTCGGGAGACCTGGGCCTTCCGGGGCTTGGTTCCGTTCATATACGACCAAAGCTGTTTTTGGTTTATACCCGTCATTTTTTCCATCCCGGCAAGAGAAAAGATACCTTCTCCCACATAATACTTTAACAGGCTGATTACGTCTACCTGATAGGAGACCGAAAAAGGAGCATCCAAAAAGACCGGATACTTAAACCCTTCTGCCTGTGCGGTTTCCTTATAGAACTGCATTTGCTGGAGCAGGCTTTCTTTAGCCTGTCCCAGCGTATCCCCGGCTCCGGAAAAGATCTCGTTTTTACAATAAACAGAGTAGGTTCCGTCTTTCGCCCTTTCAATAACCGCTTCAATAGTAGTCATAGTAAATCCATTTCTTTTTTCATTTTCTTTTCCAGTCCCCGGCCCAGTTCCTTTCCTCCATGATAAGGAACCGGATACACTTTCCCGTCTTTGATGTAAATGATATGGCTTCCACTTTGCCTTAGGATTCTCCAGCCGTTTACTTTTACCAGGCGGTGAAACTCGTCATATTTCATCTTTGCAAAAATAGAGATTTTACTATGAATTGACAAATAAATTTAATAGAAAATTTTCTATGAATTAACTACCGAGAGGGTGGTGACGGAGATGCGGACCAGGGGACCGAATGCATCACGGACGGCTTGGTAGCAGGTGGCCAGGGTGGCACCGGTGGTGAAGGTGTCGTCAACCAGCAAGATGTGATTGGTATCCAAGGTCTTTCGGACCCGGAACACGCCCTGGACGTTTTTCATCCGGGATTCGGCGTCCAGGCGGGTCTGGGTGCCGGTCCGCCGCCGGCGGACCAGGATGTCGGTCCGGAGCCGGGCGTCCAGGGACCGGGCCAGTTCGCGGGCAATCACTTCGGCCTGGTTATAACCCCGTCTCCACTTTCGCATCCAGTGCAGGGGAACGGGAATTACCAGGTCTACGGACGCAAAATGGGCGGTATCGGCCATATGCCGCCCCAGCAGGGCAGAGAAATATCGGCCTGCACGGATGTTGTAATGGTACTTCAGCGCCTGGGGAATCTTCCGGTACGGATTTCCGTGATGGTAATACAGCAGTGCGGCGGCATAGGCATAGTCCATCGGCTGGCCATCGGGCCGATGCTTTTCCAGCAGCGCATTAAACTGATCGGCCATGGGGTTGTGCGGCTGTTCCCAATAATAGGTGAGCGGGAGGTCTTCGGCGCACCAGATGCAAAGATGGTCTTCGGCCGATCCCAGCGGCCGTCCGCACACCAGGCACTCCCGCGGCATGGTTAAATCCAACAGTTCCTTTATCATGATGCCAAGATAGGGACAGAAAACGGGAAAGGTGCCAATCGGTTGAATCGTTTAGCGGTTTTTTACGATTTTTTATGTGTTTTCACCGATTTCCCCTATTTTTGTATAGCGAACAAAAAGAAATCCAAGCCATGAAAAAGAACCTGTACTGTATTCCGGCGGCCTTTTTTGCCGTTGCCTGCCTGCTCAACTGGGCCGGCCGCATCTGGGAACCCGCTCTGGCATCGGCCGTAAAACCCGCCCTGCTGCCGCTGCTTGCCGCCAGCGTGCTGGCCTTTGCGGTGGAGCATCCGCTGGACCGCAGGATGCTGGGGCTTCTGATTACCGCCGAACTCTTCGGCTTTGCCGGAGATACGTTCCTGCTCAGCGACGCCTTCCCCATGTTCGCGAGCGGGATTGGTGCGTTCCTTATCGGCCATATCTTCTATATGACCCTGTTCGGCTCCAAATCCTGGAAGGGTTTGGGCTGGAAAGGCTGGCTGGCCGGTATCCTGGGTGTGCTGGTGCTGGTTTTCCTGCTGGTAAAAGTGCTCAAGGTGGAAGGCGCACTGCTGGTTCCCATGGCGGTATATGGCTTTGTGCTGCTCATGCTCAGCTTCTGCGCCCTGTGCGGGGTAATCCGCTGTAAACAGGAGCGTTGCACCTGGTGGATCATCCTCTGCGGAGCGCTGCTGTTCGCCTTCTCGGATTCGCTCATTGCCGCCGGCACCTTCGGCGTGGCCACCTTTGCGCTCCGGGAGTTCGTGATCATGTTCACCTACCTCATTGCCCAGAGCCTCCTGGCCTGGGGCGCTGTCCGCCTGGCGGTGGAGGCTAAGTAGCTGAAAGTCAGTGAAATAAAGATATTGCTGTGCGCCCGCGGATGCACAGCAGCATGCGTAATGTGCTGATTGCTAGAGAGTTAAGCTCCACAGGTAAACGGCCTCCACGGCAGTAACGGCAGCGGTTTCCGTGCGAAGGCGGGAAGGTCCCAGATGGATGGGTATGTAGCCGCTCTCCAGGGCCAGGCGCGCCTCTTCCGGCGAAAAATCCCCTTCCGGGCCGATGAGGACCGTAATGTTCTGTCCGGGCCGACCGGGCATCTCCTTCAGCACCTCCATGATGCTCCGCCGGGGAACCTCCTCATCTTCAAAGCAGTAGGCGATGAGGCGGAGAGATTCTTCGCTTCGCTCAGAATGACAGGACGTTACGAACTCCTTTACCGAAACAGGTTCCGCCATCTCCGGAATACGGGCTTTCAAGGACTGTTTGGTGGCGGAGAGCGCTATGCGGGAAGCCCGTTCCGTCTTATATACTTTCCGTTCGGAATGGTCTCCGATGAGCGGGACAATCCGGTCCACACCCAGTTCCGTGGCTTTTTCCACGAACCACTCAAAGCGGTCGTTGTTCTTGGTGGGGCAGCAGCCTACTGTCAGATGATAGGGGTGGGAACCAAATCCCTCCTGCGCCTCCAGGATCTCCGCTTCGGCCCCCTTGGGGCTGTCCAGCGTAAGACGGCAGTGATACAGCGTGCCCACACCGTCAATGATGTCAATCTCGTCCCCGCTCCTGTGCCGGAGCACGCGGACGCAGTGACCGCTTTCCTCTGCGTCCAACCGGCAGTATCGGCCCGAAACTTCGTATGCGTAGAAGAGCTCCATTATTTCCGTATAATCTCTATTTCGCCCTTCAGGCCCACCTTCAGGATCTGGGAGGCCTTGCCGGTGGACTGGGTGTCCACGGACGGCGGAACTACAAAGTCCACAGCCTCCTTGATGGCCGGATCGATGTCCGAGAAGCGCTGCGGCGTGGGTTCTCCGGAGATATTGGCCGATGTGCTCACGATGGGCCGTCCCAACTTGAATACCAGTTGTTTGCACCAGTCCATAAGAGGGATGCGGATGCCCACGGAACCGTCTTCGGCAACGGTATTCCAGGCCAGGTGCCATCTGTCGCCGGATGCACCTTCCTCACAGGCGATGGCCCCGGGATAGATGAGGGTCATGGGCGCGTCGTTCACTTCCACCAGGTCCACGGCAATGGACGGAATCTCCTTGACATAGCGTGCCACCATGTCCAGGTCGCAGGAGAGCAGGACCAGGGACTTGGAATCGGCCCGCTGCTTGATTTCATAGATACGGGCAACGGCTTGGGGATTGGTGGCGTCACAGCCCAGGCCCCACACCGTGTCCGTGGGGTAAAGGATGGTTCCGCCTACGCGGAGTGTCTTAAGGGCTTCAGCGAGTATTTCTTCCGCTTTCATAGTACGTGGCGATGATGGGGTAATGGTCCGAGTATTTCACCTTTTCCACCTTGTAGGAAACGGCGGTAAGGTCTTTGGGATAAAGGATATAGTCTATGCGCAGCAGCGGCCACAGGCTCCGGTAAGTGGCACCGAAACCTTTTCCGGCCGTCACAAAGGAGTCCTTCCGGCCCCGGAGCAAACGGAAACAAGTGTAGCTCAGGGGATTGTCATTGAAGTCTCCCAGCACCAGGGAACGGACGGGAGCGGCGTCCACGTCCCGCATCACCTGGGCCACCTGTTTGGGCCGTTCGGTGATGGAGCGCCGCATCTTCTGGCCGGTTTCTTCCACCAGCCCTTCTTCGCCGGCCTTTTTCACCAGGCCGGAAAGGGATATGTTATAGCTTTCAAAGTGGCAGTTGTACAGCCGGACGGTGGAGCTGTCCAGGCGCACGTCCGTCCAGAGGGCCATGTTGGTGGACTTTTCAAAGTTGTTTTTGCCCTTTCCTGTAATGGGTCGTCGGCTTAGCGTAACGTTTCCGAACTGGCCGATAGGGCCGGTGACGGCAAAATAATCCACTTCGTAGCCCGGGAAGCGGCGCCGGAGCCAGGAACCGAAGTCCACATGGCCCGGAAGGCAGAACTCCTGCAGGCAGATGATATCGGCATCGGCCTGCTTGAGCCAGTCGCAGACTTCATCGGCCAGCTCCAGGGGGTCCTTTTCGCCGTCTCCGTGGGTGAAGAGCCCCACGTTGTAAGAGAGGATGGAAAGGGTGGCGGGTTTATCCTCCGAAGGCCCGCGGAACTGATAGTACTTGCCAAAAATGAAAATGGAAGGCAGCAGCATCAGGAGCAGCAGGCCCCGCATGTGGGACCGGCGGAACAGGGACAGGATAAAGAGCACCGCCACTACCAGCAATACCGGAATATACAGCAGGCCGAACAGGGTGAAGAACCACGCCTTGGCGGGGTCTATGAGCAGGGACAGGTAGCTTAGCAGCAGAAGTCCGGAAAACGCCAGCGAAACCGTCCCGAACGAAAGCCGGGACAGCCAGTGCCGCTGTTTTTTCTCCTTAGCCATCTACCTGTAAAGCTTTCCCGTCTTACGCCAGTACCGGACCAGGAGGAAGCCGAACAGGGCGCCGCCCAGATGGGCGAAATGTGCAATCCCGATCCGCGTACCCACGATGCCGGTAAACAGTTCCAGGCCGATGAAGATGATCACCCACCATTTGGCGTCCAGGGTGATGGGCGGGAAGATGAGGGTGAGCTTGGCCTGGGGATACAGCATGGCGAAAGCCACCAGCACGCCGTAGATGGCGCCGGATGCGCCCACCATGGGCGTATAATAGGCCGATACGGGGTCTGCACCCAAATGGGTGATTTCCAGCCACTCCACCGCCGTGTGCAGCGCAACGGCTCCCAGGCCGGTGACGAAATAGAACAGCAGGAACTTGCGGGTGCCCATGGCGCGTTCCACCACCATGCCGAAGATGACCAGCGAGTACATATTGAAGAATATATGCCACCAGCCGCCGTGCATGAACATGTGGGTGACGGGCTGCCACCAGCGGAAAAAGGGAGATGCCGGGTAGAACATGGCAAAGGTCCCTATCATAAACTCTTCGTTGATGAGCGTGGCTATAAACATAACTACGTTCACTATGAGAAGGTTCCGGGTTACTACCGGGATATTGGCAAGGAAAGAGGGTCTTCCGTTCATGTCTTAGAATCTTTTTTCCAGTTCATCGGCCGGAACAAGGGCGATGATGCGCCGTCCGGCAGAGGTAAACTCCGGGTTGGGCCTTTGCAGGAGGCTGTCCACCAGGCGTTGCGCCTCCAGCGGGGAGCTGAGCTTTTCGCCGCCCGAGGCACCCAGGAGGGCGAATTTCTGGGCCGATGCCTGCTCCATCACCCCCGGCAGGGAGGCATGGTCGTCCTTCAGGATGAGGAGGAGGTCTCCCACCAGGGTTTCCACCTTTCCGGGCGTGGCGTCAAAGCCTTCCGGAACGCCGTTCACCACCACGGAATCCTGACCGAAAGGGGTAATGTCGAAGCCCAGTTGCTGCAGCAGCGCGGCGTGCTCCTGGACCAGGAGGCATCCTTCCACGCCCACGGCAACCTGCACCGGGAACAGCGCCTGCTGGCTCAGATGGGTGCCGTCGGTAAGGGCCTGCAGGAAGCGGTCGTACAGGATTCTTTCCCGCGCCCGCCGCACATGGACGATCATGAGCCCGGAAGCGCTCTGGGTGAGGATATACTTGCCCTGGACCACCAGGACCTGAGCTGTGGGAAGGGTCCGGTCCTCGAACAGGGCGCCGTAATTCTCGCTCTTGTCCACGTACCTGGAGGTGTCGTAATGGGAGGAAGCCCCGGCCGGGGCGGACAATTCCTGGAACGGGTCGTACTCCAGGTCCACTCCGGCGTCCGGGACGGCGGAGGGACGGTATTCCTGGAAGCGGGTCCCCATGACCGGGATCTCCCGAGCCTCCGGATTGTCAAATTCGATGGAACCGGCCACGCTGCCGCGTCCCATGGCCTCTTTGATGGCGGCCAGCAGGGTCTGAAACAGCATCTGGTCCTCCTCGAACTTGATTTCCGTCTTGGTGGGATGGATGTTTACGTCTATGGTGGAAGGGTCTACGTCCAAGTAGATGAAATAGGACGGGGTGCTCCCTTCCGGGATGAGGTTTTCATAGGCCTTCATCACGGCCTTGTGGAGGTACGGGCTGCGGAAATACCGCCCGTTCACAAAGAAGAACTGGTTTCCCACGGTCTTCCGGGCGCTTTCCGGACGGCCCACGAAACCCCGTACGGAGGCGATGGTTGTATCGGCCGATATATCCATGATGTCGCCGGTTATGGCGGGACCCAGCAGGTCCTGGATGCGGAATTTCAGGGATTTGGCGGGTTTGACCACATGGATGTCCCGCCCGTTGTGGGTGAGGGTGAAGGCCAGGTCCCACCGGGTAAGCGCCACCCGCTGGAATTCCTCCACGATATGGCGCAGTTCCACATTGTCGCTCTTGAGGAACTTCCGGCGCGCAGGGATATTGTAGAAGAGATTCCGGACGGCGAAATTACTGCCGATGGGGCAGCTCACTTCCCGGGTTCCCAGATGCTCCGACCCGGCCATGGAGATTTCCACGCCCACTTCCTGCTGGGCCGTACGGGTGCGGAGGGTGACTTCCGCCACGGCGGCGATGGACGCCAGCGCCTCTCCCCGGAAACCAAACGTGAGGATGTGATGCAGGTCTTCGGCCGATGAGAGCTTGGAGGTGGCGTGGCGTTCGAAGCAGAGGACCGCGTCGTCCGGATTCATGCCGCTGCCGTTGTCGATGACTTGGATAAGGGTTCGTCCGGCATCTGTCACAATGACTTTGATGTCCGTTGCACCTGCGTCCACGGCATTTTCCATGAGTTCCTTTACTACGGAGGCGGGCCGTTGGACCACTTCCCCCGCAGCGATCATGTCGGAGATATTCTTGGGCAGTATTCTCAATTCTTTTGTCATTCTGATGTCATTCTGAGCGAAGCGAAGAATCTTTACAGCATCTCAAAGAATTTGGTCATGTAGATTAGCACAACCACAATGAGCACCAGGGTTACAAGGGTGATGATGGTGTGGGTCTTGGTCATGGAGGCCCGGGTCTTCTGGTAATTGCCATTGCGGAAAGCACCCCGCAGGCTGCTGCCGGGCACATACTCTCCATTCTCGCGGGCCGCTTCGTTGGTGCCGTCCACGTCCCCGAACATCTGGCGGCGCTTCTCTTCCTCCGGGTCGTAATACCGGGGTTTATAATTGAAGACTCTGTGTTCCTGGTTTCCGAAGAATCCGAAGTTGAATAAATTGGCCATGGCAATAGTCCTTTAATCTACAAAAATACCATTTTTTTGGTATCTTTGCAAAAACGGTAGTACTATGGATTTCAGGATCGGCAACGGATATGACGTTCACGCTCTGGCGCCCGGACTGCCTATGTGGCTTGGGGGCGTGCGGATTCCTTCCGAAACAGGCTTCGTGGCCCATTCGGACGGCGATGTGGCCATCCATGCGCTCTGCGATGCCCTGCTGGGCTGCCTGGCGCTGGGGGATATCGGCCACCTGTTCCCGGATACGTCCAACGAGTGGAAGGGCGTGGACAGCAAACTGCTCCTCAAAAAGGTGGTGGAACTGGTCCACGAAAAGGGTTACAGGGTTGGGAATGTGGACATTACCATAGCTCTGCAGCGTCCCAAGCTGGCGCCGCATATCCAGACTATGCGGGACACGCTGGCGCCCATCCTGGGCGTTTTGCCGGATAGGGTGTCCGTGAAGGCCACCACCACGGAGCGGCTGGGCTTCGTGGGCCGTTGCGAGGGCTGCGAAGTCTGGGCCAGTGCGCTGATAATCTGTTAAATACTTACAAGAGCTACTTGAGCAGCTTCTCCACAAAGGCGTCCACCTTGTCCTGGACCACGGTTGCCAGCAGGATTTTACCGTCCGGACCAATTACGTACTTGGTGGGAATCCATTTTACTTTGAAGGTGTTGTAGATGGGGCTTTCTTTCTTGGCTTTGAAGTCCGAGAGCTGGAGCCAGCTTATGCCCTGCTCCTTTACGTAGGCCGACAGTTTTTCCGGATCCGTGTCGCAGGAAATACCCACCATCACAATATCTTTCCGCCCCTTAATGCGTTTCTGGAGGGCCAGCAGCTGCGGCATTTCCTCCCGGCAGTCCGGGCACCAGGTGGCCCAGAAATCCAGGATAAGGGTCTTCCCCTTGAAATCCTTAAGGGAGTAGGTTTTGCCGTCCGTTCCGGGCAGCGTGAAATCCGGAGCCTGGCCTTCTTTGAGCAGGTCCGTAGCGTATTGTGCGTCCAGGTCTTCCTGCTGGGCGCGGGCAGTGGCGGCTCCAAAAACCAGGAGGCCTGCCATAATGGTAAGCAGATACTTTTTCATATTCGTTCTATTTAAACAATGCCCTTACCAGGGCAGGGATATCGGCAACTTTCACAATTTCAATTCCTTCCCTCTTGCGGTCAAAATGCGTATAGGAGCTTACGAAGATGCGCTTGAAACCCAGGCGGGCGGCCTCCACGGCGCGCCTTTCGGCCTGGGAGACCGGGCGGATTTCTCCGCTGAGGCCCACCTCTCCGGCAAAGCAGACGTTGGCGGGGATGGAATAGTCAAAATTGGATGAGAGTACGGCGCAGATGACGGCCAGGTCGCAGGCTGGATCCGTAATACGGAGGCCGCCGGCCATGTTCAGAAAAACGTCCTTTTGGCCCAGTTTGAAGCCTGCACGCCGTTCCAGCACCGCCAGCAGCATATTAAGGCGGCGGACGTCAAAGCCCGTGGCGCTGCGCTGCGCCGTTCCATAAACGGCCGATGAGACCAGCGCCTGCACCTCAAAGAGGAAAGGCCGGTTGCCGTCCAGCATGGCGCAGATGGCCGTACCGCTGAGGCCTTCCTCGTGCATGGGGATGAGCATTTCCGAAGGATTGGCCACCTCCCGGAGGCCGGTGCCCGTCATCTCGAACACCGCCAGCTCGGCCGTGGAGCCGAAGCGGTTCTTGATGCTGCGCAGCACCCGGTATGCCCCCCGGTTCTCCCCTTCGAACTGCAGCACTACGTCCACGATATGCTCCAGGATCTTGGGCCCGGCGATGGAGCCTTCCTTGGTGATATGGCCGATAAGGATAACCGGAATCCCGCTTTCCTTGGCAAAGCGGAGCAGCGTGGCGGCCACTTCCTTGATTTGGCTCACGGAACCTGCCGTGGATTCTACGGAGGGGCAGTACATGGTCTGTACGGAGTCCACTATCATCAGGTCCGGTGCCACCTCCTGGGCTTCCTCCAGGATGGAGGTCATATCCGTCTCGCTGTAAATGAAGCAGTTGGAGGCGTCTCCGCCCAGGCGGTCCGCCCGCATTTTCACCTGCTTCACGCTTTCCTCACCCGTGACATAGAGGGTTTTTAATTCCGGCCGGTGAAGGGGCAACTGGAGGGAAAGGGTGGATTTGCCGATGCCGGGCTCTCCGCCCATGAGCACCAGCGAACCCTGCACGATGCCGCCCCCCAGGAGACGGTCCACTTCTGCGCTTCCCAGGGAAATGCGGTCCTCCACGGAGGTGGACACCTCCTTGAGCGGCTGCGGTTTTCGCCCGGAGCCAGGTACGGAAACCGCCGCCGGACGCTTGCCCGTCACCACTTCCTTCTCCACCATCGTGTTCCATTCCCCGCAGGCGGGGCAGCGCCCCATCCACTTGGAGTATTCGTTGCCGCAGTGGGAGCAGAACCACAGGGATTTCGTCTTTTTTGCAACAGTTGCCATCGGCCTCTACTTTTTGTCCGGTAAAGATACAAAAAATCCCGGGGAATAAAATCCTCGGGAGAACTTGCATTTTCTAATTAATAGAAATTACTCGGCGATGGCCTTTTCGGCGGCATCGGCGGCAGCCTCGGCAGCATCCTCAACGGCGCTTCCCAGGGAATCGGCGGCTTCTTCAATGGCTTCCACGGCGGCATCGGCAGCATCCTCGGCAGCGGCCTCGGCCTTCTTGGCATTGTTGTTACCGCAAGCAGATGCAGCAATCATCATGGCCACAACTGCGACAGACATAAATACCTTTTTCATAATCCTTAAATTTTAGAATACACTTATACTCTCTAACCTTTTCGGGGGCAAATGTACGGCAACTTTTTGAGATGTACAAGGATTTTTTAAAATATTTAATTATAAATTGATATCGCATTCTCTTTCGTGCACAAATAAGTGATTGATATATAGTAATTTATGGTATAAAATCTATAATACCCGGTTGGCTCGGCGCCTGATGTTTTTTTGTTTCTCATCCTTTGGAATAACAGGTTTTGGCAAGCTTTTTGATTTTTTGTCACCCCGTTAGAATGTGTATTTAAACATAAACCGCTATGAAGAACGTATTGTTTTATCTCCTGTGCGCGGCGATAGTCGCGGCAGGATGCTCCAAGATTGGAGACGACATCTTTGACCCCTGGAGCAACAACAGCAATTCTTCAGCCGAAGCCAAATCCTATGAAAGTGCCGGCGACAGCAGCGCAAGCATCGCCGACAGCGAACCGGAAGAAGACCTTATCGCCAACACCGAGTTCGACCGTACCATCTCCATCGTTTTCGCCCCTTCAGGGGCCGCCGTCTCCGGTGACGCTAAAGGCATCGTTACCGTAAACGGCAACCAGGTTACAGCCGACAACACCTCCACCAAGGAGAAGGTGATGTACAAGCTGTCCGGCAGCGCGTCGGACGGCTTCTTCAAGGTCTATTCCAAGAACAAGCAGGCCATTGTCCTGGACGGGCTGGACCTGACCAACCCCAATGGCGCCGCCATCAACAATCAAGGTAAAAAACGCTGTTTCGTAGTTGTGAACGGCAGCAATTCCCTTGCCGATGGATCGGCCTATTCTTCCACACCTGCCGATGAGGACGAAAAAGCGGCCTTCTTTTCCGAAGGCCAGCTCATCTTCAGCGGCGAGGGTTCCCTCAAAGTTACCGCCAAAGGCAAGAGCGGCATTTCCTCCGACGATTACGTCCGTTTTGTAGACAATCCCAAAATCACCGTTTCCTCCTCGGCCGGACACGGTATCCGGGGCAAGGACGCCCTGGTGGTTTCCGGCGGAACGCTGGATGTGAGTGTATCGGCCGCCATGAAGAAAGGCATGACCTCCGACTCGCTGGTGGTGTTCAATGGCGGCGTCACAACGGTGAAGGTCACCGGCGGAACGGCCTATGATGACGAGGACCAGGAATACAAGGCATCCTCGGGCGTAAAGGCCGATAAGCTCTTTGTGATGAATGCCGGTTCCCTTACGGTATCCAACTCCGGCCAGGGCGGCAAAGGCATCAGCGGAGACGACAAGGGCTATTTCCAGGGCGGCAGTGTGACGGTAAACGTAACCGGAAGTAACTTCTCGTCGGCAGACGATTCCAAGAGTGCCAAGGCCATCAAGTTTGACGGCGACCTCTACATTACTGCTGGAGAGGTCTATGCTACGGCTGCCAATCACGAGGCCATCGAGAGTAAAGGTATCCTTGAAATCTCCGGCGGCGCCGTCTACGCCCAATCCAAAGACGACGCCATCAATTCGGCCGGTGACATGGCCATCCTGGGCGGCTTTGTGTGCGCCTATTCCACAGGCAACGACGGCCTGGACGCCAACGGAGACCTTTATATAGAAGGTGGCACCGTATACACTATTGGCAGCGGAGGTGCGGAAGTGGCTGTGGATGCCAACACGGAAGAAGGTCACACGCTGTATGTGAACGGCGGAAACCTGGTGGCCCTGGGCGGCCTGGAACGGGGCGCCGTCCTGTCCCAGACTTGCTACTCCGCCAGCAACTGGTCCAAAAACACCTGGTACAGCTTTACCCTGAGCGATAGGGTATTTGCCTTCAAGACGCCCTCCAGCGCGGGTACCGGCATGGTGGTTTCCGGCGCCTCCCAGCCGGCCATCCACAGCGGGGTTACGGTGAGCGGCGGATCCAAGCTCTTTAACGGAATGCTCTCTGTGGACGCGTCCATATCCGGAGGGACGGCCGTAACTTTATCGGCCTATACCAACAGCACCGGCATGGGCGGCGGTCCCGGCGGCGGCATTCCTGGAAGATGGTAAAAAACAAGAGACTGACCGAATGGCCAGTCTCTTTTGTTATGGTACGGGGCTTCTTTTTATTCGCCCAGACCTTTCTTTACTGCGACGCTAAGCTCGTCGTACAGGGCATCGGTTTTTTCCAGCAGTTCCTTGCGGATGCTGTCAAAACACAGCTTGGGTTTTTCCGCGCCGGCGCTCTTCACCACCTTGTCCCGCAGCTCATTGTATAGGTCTACAGCCTTGTCAATGAGGTCTGCGATTTCGTCTGCGTTCTTGCCCGGGTTCACATTGAGGAACAGGGTGCAGTCATCCACAAATGCACCGATCACATACTCGATGTCTTTCTTAATGTCTCTTAAATTCATATCCTTCTGAATTAATTCGCTGCAAAGATACAACTATTTTTCAAATTCTTCGCCATCGCGGTTCATCATTCCCACTCAATCTCAATCTTGGTAATGTATACGGATCCGTTGTTGGAGCGGATGCCGACATAAGCATAGTCGTCCGTGAATGTGACGGTGCCCGTCGCGGTCAGGGAGCCGATCTTCGTGCCCTGGTTGCCACCTTCGCCCGTCGCGTAGAGGTCACCGGCGCCGGTGTAGGCCGTGTTGCTGCCATACACGTCGATGGTGTTCGAGCCGGACTCGACCGTGATCGTCACGGACTTGACCCGGCCGCCGGAGACCGTGGACACGATACCGGAGTTGCTGTTCTTGGAACGCAGCTGGATGCCGCCGGAGCTGGACTTGGCGGAGTTGCCGGCATACCGGGCGCTGGACGTCGCGGCGACGTTCGAGAAGTCGGTATAGGTCGTGCTCGTAGCGGTGAGCAGGGCGGACGTGATCGTATCGGTGATGTCCGAAGAGCTGCCCGCGGCGCTCTGCGTGATGGTGATGGTCACGTCGTCGCAGCCCGTGGCGCTGACCGTGGCCGTGTAGGTCGCGGCCTCGCTGCCTGTGTTTTCGGCGAAGCTGAGGGTGACGTCGGCATTGCCGTTGCCGGAAGTCACGGAAGCGGTGACGCCCGTACCCGGAGCGATCGTCCAGTTTGTGTTGGATTCGATGGTCCAGGTGACGGAGGTCACATTGGCTTTGACAGTTGTCGTAGAAGGCGTAGCGGAAAGGACAGGAGCCGCCGTCGTGACGGTCAGGTCGGCGGCCTTCCAGACCTTGAGTTCCTCGGTGGTGTTGTATTTCGTCACGGTGCCTTCGGCGGTGAAGATGTCGCCGGTATTGACCGGTATGGCCACGTTTGTGTAGATGATATAGTTCGTACCATCCTGGGAGGCCTCGATGTTGCCCTTCTTTGTCGTGGTGGTGTTGGAGGTGACGCCGACCACCTTGACATAGGCGCTCTCATACTTGGCATAGTTGGCGGCGAGCTGAGCCAGGGTCACGACCTCGGCCTCGACGGCACTGCCTGCGCCTTCGATTGTGGCTGAGAGGTCTGTAATTTGATTGATACCATTGTAGATAACCGCATCAACGACGACGTCGCCGGAAATGGTCTGGCCCTGCAGCAGGCCGTGGCCACTCTCTTTATGATAGAGGATGGAGCCCGAGGCGTCCTTGATGATGGCATCGCACGTGCCCGCTATGAAGGAGACGACCGCATCGGTCAGCGTGCCGGTATAGGTGGCCGACTCCGAGCCCAGGAGGGCCTTGAGTCCGGCGACGGTCGTGAAGTCCGGATCCGTCACGACAGGATCCGTACCGTTCTGGGTTATGGTGATGGACACGTCCTCGCAGCCCGTGGCGGAGACCGTCGCGGTGTAGGTTGCGGCATTTGCGCTTTCATTGGCGGCGAAGCCGAGGGTCACCTCAGCATTGCCGCTTCCGGAAGTCACGGAGGGGGTGATGCCGGGACCCGGCGTGATCGTCCAGTCCGTGTTGGAGGTAATGCTCCAGGTCACGCTAGTGGTGGTGGCGTTCACCGTCGTCGAAGCAGGCGTAGCAGAAAGGGTCGGGTCCGGGGTCGGAGTGATGTGCTGGCCGCTGCCGATCTTGACATACACTTTCACAATCGCCTCAGCGTACTCGGCACGGGTGACGGACGGGAAGAGCAAGGTGATCACTGCGGAGCCGTTATCAACCAGAGGCGTGATATCCAGCTTGCCCGTGGAGAGGTTCCACTCAGCCGAGGCAACACTGGCAGGATTGACGGTGATTTCCGGCTTTTCATTCTCGGACTCTATCGTGTGGTTGAGGGATACCTCGACGGAAGAAGTTGTGTTTGGGGTCAGTTCGAAAGGATCCGCCTCTGTCTGGCCCACAGTCACAGTGACTGTGGTCAGGATATCCTCAGTGTCAATGCCAGGGTCTATAATGACAGGAATGGTGATGCTGAAATATTCATCGAAGATATTGCCGACGATGTTGGTGCGTCCATTGGCCTTGAAAGGCACGTTCGCGATAGCCTTGTTATCTGCCCCCTGCGTGCCGGCAGTCACGGAGAAAGTGACATCAGAGCGGGATGTGGTGGTGGACTGGTCCACGAGGACATAATTCATTGCGACATATCTGTGCGTGCTGGCGTAGCTGCCGAAAGCGGTTTCAGTAATCGCAGCCGTGCTGAACGTCCAGTCTGCGGGAGAACCTGTCGCCTTGGTGGCCAGGTTGAGAACCGTTGGGGCCTGTGCTATGGTCATCGATGAGGTGACTGCGGCGGTGACGTCGATACTCGTATTCGGAACGAGGACGTTGACCTGAGCGAAAGGGCGCTTCAGCGTTACCGATGAGCCGGTAAGGTCTATACTCTCGGTAACGACACCAGTGTCATAACTGCCGTAGAAAGCGTCACGGCTCTCGTCATTGGCATTTCCGGTAGGCGTAACCGTCACTGACGGGCCGGTAAAAGCGTTTTTTGCCCATTGGATGGTATATGGAGCACCTTCCTTCTGGGCCCAGAACACCACCTTGTAAGATTTGCCGCGCACGAGTTTGTTGTGGAAAGTCACCGTAGCGGTCTTCTGAGAAATCGCGGCAGGATCTGAGGAATTGTCCGCCACCCAGGTGAATCCACCATTGGCACCTATTTCATAGATACCGGCATAAACCTGGTCGGCCGTAGTACCGTCAGCAAAAGCCCTGGTATTCGGACCAAGAGTAACGGAGAATGAGGCATCCATAAGGGTGCCGTCACCATCGGCGGCCTGGCCGCTGATGAGCTTGTCTGACTGGCAGGATGCCAGGGTTAGCGCAAACGCCATGGACAGGAGAGTGTAGATGAATTTTTTCATTGTACAAGATATTGAATAGTTTTGTTTTAAATCGGTACTTCTATTTCTTCGTCAAATTCGGGGCTGATATTGATGCCACCGGGATTTACAACATGGCTGGAGGAGTCGTATAAGAAGGTGACAGTCGTGGCATGGGCTCGACGAAGCGGAACTTCGCCAGTGAAAGCCGCAATAAGATTGCCGGCGGCATCTTTAAGAGTAAAGTCCACCGATTCGGTCGTACCCTCGTCGGTGGAGAAGAGGAAGTCGGACACGAAGACCAGATCTCCGGTAGTGTCCATGTACGGGACAGCGGTCAGCAACACTCCTTCGCGCAACTTTGTGGCCGTGCCTAGCAGCAGGTTGTAGCCGTCAGGAATGCCGTTCGTGTATCGCAGAGTGGCTGTCATTTCGGCGGCGGCCATATTCATATCGGAAAGAAAGGTCAACGCTTCGTGTGCGACGAAGCGCAACTGCGCCACGGGGCGCTGTAGAGTCACTGTTTTATGGAATACCTCGCCGGCGACTATTTTGTCGGATACGTCGTAGTCCGTAGTAAAGGCGAATGCGTCGCGTGCATATTCCCTTTCGGAATAATCCTGCGGGAATACGATGTCCATAGGATCTGAGAGGTCGTAGTAGGGAGCGTCATCCACCCAGTCCACCCAGCCCGCCACACGATACCTTGCGGGATCGACGGCCAGGAAGATAGTAGTGTCTAGATCGATTACCGAGCGGCGCTTGAAGGTGTAACTATATTCCGGATCCGGTCCAAGAGCGGACTCGCCCAAACATCGATATAGCAGCACCGTGTATCGCGGCTCCACTACGGCTCCGGCCCTGGTGGAGATGTCGATCAACTTGTAGTCGGGAAGCAAGTCATCGAACTGGAGATTCAGTGAAAAGTCATGCAAGGCATCCCCCTTGCCGCTGACAGGGAACTCGTGCGGGTCACATGCGGCGAACAAGACAGCCACCGCCAACAAAAGGATATGTGTCCGCAGCCGTCTCATTTTCCAAATCTATAAGTCAAGGCCACGGATGCATGGTCCGGTCCGAAATAATCCTTTACCTGTGAAGATGAGTAGCGGCCGTTCTTGACATTGTAGAAGCGATCGTAGTCAAGATGCAGCCAGCCGCAGCCAACACTGATTTCAAAACCCAGGCGGTCGGCTCCGTTATTGTCGAGACGGAACTTCCAGCCGGAGTTGATGCCGGCTCCGTATGCGGGCGTGACGCCGTCACGGTCCTGGTAGCGGAATTCCTTATTGGACAGGGCGACATTATAGAACCCATAGGTGCCGTGAGCGGCAAGGAACGGGCCTTTGAAACCGTCATGGAGCCACAGGCGCATCTCGGGCTGCGTGCCGATGACCCTGAATTTGGTACTGGTGTTGAACCAGTCAAGCGCAGAGTAATACACAGGGATGCTCAAGGAGAGGTGAGGTCCGATCCCGAACTCGATGCCAAGGTTGGCATCCAGCAGACCCCATGACAGGATATTCGTTTTTAGGTAAATGCTTCTGGGCTGGATTTCCGACCCGTCACGGATAGATATTGAGACCGAATCCCCTTGTACATGAGAGGATGCGAGCGTGACGAAAAACACTGCTATAATGCTAAACAGAATACGGTACTTTCCCATTTCCCATAAATATACTTTATTTTTACTAAAAGATTGTATTTAAATAAATAACCAGCCAAAATAATTAAAAGAGTCGACCCTGCCCCGGCAAAGTCTCCTCTGGAATCTGATCCCCCATTCTCATGATGGGAGGGGGGCTGATATCTATGTGTTTTTACGTGTAGGAGAGAATTCTGAAGCTTTTCTAAGGGATGATAATTATCCTTTTGAGTATGGGTGATTTTCGTCCTTTCGTGAATTTATGAATGCAATGAGCTATTTTTTCTTTCTTGAGTTTAGCCAAGTATAATTCTTATACCATCCATTTCTAAGAGAAATTGAATACGCAGAGGCAGATCCTTTCCTGAAATCTGTTGGAGTTTTGTATTTTTTTGACTCTTCCATACAACGCTCTTCTGTCCAATATCCTCTTGGTTTGCTTTTTAAAGGCATCCAGTAATAGTCATCTATCCATCCGTTCTCTATTGCCGACCTATAAGCTCGACTGGATCCTTTGGCGGATTGAAACTCTGAGCGAGGTTTATATTTCTTTGCTTCTTCGTAACAGTTCTCATAGTCATTCCAGTATCCGTCTGGTTTATCCTTGAGCTTCATCCAATCATAATCATCTATCCATCCATTTTTTACCGAGATTTTATAAGCAGAATTAGCACCTTTCGCATATTGAAACTCTGTTCGGGACTTATATTTTTTTGCCTCTTCGTAACATCTTTCTTTTGTCCAGTATAACTCACTTTGGGTAGGCCTTATCTTCTTTGGCCTTTTAGTGAGCCATGTATAGTCATTTATCCAACCTCTTTTAACTGATTTATTATATGCTACAGCTGAAGATTTACGAAAATCCTCACGAAACAAATACTTTCGAGCTTCTTCATAACATCTAATTTGAGTCCATCTTATTTTGCCCGTTTTCGCTTTTTCAAACCAGAAGTAATCATCAAGCCACTTGTATTGCAATGCACGTGTATATGCACTAACGTTCCCTTTTTGAAACTCTTTCCGGGAAGAATACTTTTTTGCTTCTTCGAAACATGTTTCATAGGTCCACTTCCCCCAGCCTATGCTGCCAAGAGAGCCTTTATTTTTCCCAGTCCTTCCTCTATTCAACACGTTGTATCCTTGTTCCAGATAGAAATTTTTCCACTGATTTTCAAGATCTTGTCCT
>JAEEGK010003901.1_pt1 | contig 36796 bp, 37 predicted proteins | sample 8958771 | NCBI WGS metagenome assembly JAEEGK01 (sample SAMN16246547, study PRJNA631951) | gut metagenome | biome: gut microbiome; feature: rumen; material: SC-attached | host: Bos | place: Iran: Karaj | collected 2018-10 | reverse complement strand
TGCTGCAGCATGATCTCCGAGACCCACACCTTGTACGGGTCACGGGGCGATTCCGTCCGCCAGGGAAGCGTCCGTTTGTATTTGTCGTACCACTGCATTAACAGCGGCGTCCAGTCTGAATTCAACAATGTTTTCACCACATTCTCTTTTATTAAATTATTATAGCTTGCTGCAAAGGAATTAGTCAATAAAACCAGAAACCGATTATAATTATTTAATAAAATCAGAATAATATAAATATGTGAAACAAAGAAAGGAATTCATTCATGGATACAAACCAGTTTACGTTTTTAATTTATCGCGCAGCTGAAGGAAATTTTACTCCATTTAAAAGTTACGACGCACGCGTTGCAACTTTTAAATATCAGCTTGCGTTTTACAGTAAAGGACATTGTAGAACGGAACAAAGTAGAACGGGAAGACATCCTGAATGACATTTTGGATTTTCTTGCATCTCAGGTTGGCTCGCTGACCAATCCGACAAATATTGCCAATGCAATTACCAGCATGAAGAAAGAAAAAGTCAACCCGTCAACAGTTGCCAGCTACGTGCGTTATATGATAGATTCCTATCTTATCGGTATGGCAAAGCGTTATGATGTAAAAGGCAAAACGTACTTTAAATATCCGAACAAATACTATTACGCGGATACGGGATTGCGCAACGCGAGACTGAACTACAGGCAATATGATCCGGGTCATATTATGGAAAATATAATTTATAATGAACTTATCCGCAGAGAATATGCTGTAGATGTGGGTGTAGTGACGGACCGGAGCAAAGGGCAGAACGTACAAAAGGAAATTGATTTTGTAGTGAATGCAGCAGATAAAAAGATATATATTCAATCTGCTTTCCAAATGGAAACAGAACAGAAGATAACATCTGAAATTTCGTCTCTGTTGCTTGCAAAGGACTTTTTTAAAAAAATAGTGATCCGGATGGATATTCCTCACAATTATTATGATGAGAACGGAATCTATCACTGCAATTTGACAGATTTTCTGCTTGAACGGATAGATATTTTATAAGGCAAATGCTTGATGAAAATTAAAGCGTGCAGGGTTTCGCAAACCTGTGCATGTTTGTGATTCCATGGACTTATGCGCCTGTGGCTTCGAAACTCGGAGTCGCATTGCAGGGCAACCCGCCTCCCACTCCTCTGTACGCCGCGCATCGCTTCGCTCAGCGTGGCTTCCCTCGTCGACTGGGACCCTTCCGGGTTGCCCTGACAACGCTCAATAGAAAATTGAAAGCACTCCCGATGTTTTGCTTAAGTTTTTTAATTGCATCTTTTTTCAAGTTACCGAATATGATTTTGAAAAATAAAAAAACACCCTCGTATGTTCACCGAAGGTGTTTTTAGTTTCAGTTTTGTTCTTTATTCCATCCACTCTGTGTGGAAGGTGCCTTCTTTGTCCACGCGCTGGTAGGTGTGGGCGCCAAAGTAGTCCCGCTGGGCCTGCAGCACGTTGGCGTTTCCGCTGGCGGTGCGGTAGGCATCAAAGTAGGACAGCGCACTGCTCAGCGCCACTACGGACACACCCCGTTCCGCGGCCAGCGCAACTACACGACCCCAGCCGGCCCGGGCTTTTTTCAGGGCTTCCGCAAAGAAATCGCTAAACAGCAGGTTCTTCATACCGGCCTGTTTCGCAAAGCTTTCGCTGACGTCATCCAGGAACCGGGCCCGGATGATGCAGCCGTTTCGCCAGATTTTGGAAATCTTATCCATCTGCAGGTTCCAGCCGTAGGTCTCGCTGGCGGTCCCCAGCAGGTTGAATCCCTGGGCATAAGCGCAGATTTTTGCCGCATACAACGTGTTGCGCAAATCTTCCAGCAGCTGCGCTTTTTCTTCTGCCGTAAAGGTTTCTTTCCGGCAGCAGGCAGCGGTTTCCAACGTCTCCGGCAATTCCGCGTACACTTTTTCCAACGCAGTCCGTTCTTCTTTATAGGTGCTCATGTTCCGGGCAAACACCGCTTCCGTAATGGTCGGCGTGGCCACACCCAGTTCCAGGGCGCTCATGCTGGTCCAGCGGCCGGTGCCTTTCTGCCTGGCCACGTCCAGGATCACATCCACCATGGCCCTGCCGGTCTCCGAATCTTTTTTCTTTAAAATGTTGGCGGTGATCTCAACTAAATAGGAAGAAAGTTCCCCTTTGTTCCATTCGTCCCAGACCTTCGCCATCTCTTCCGGCTCCATGCCCAGCACCTGCCGCATGATGGTGTACACATCAGCGATGAGCTGCATGTCCGCATACTCGATGCCGTTGTGGACCATCTTCACATAATGGCCGGCGCCGTCGGTTCCGATATAGGTGACGCAGGGTTCCTTGCCGCTCTCCCCCGCCTTGGCGGAAATCGCCTGCAGCATGGGTTCCAGCTGTACATAGGCCTTTTCGCTGCAGCCCGGCATCAGGCTGGGTCCGTGAAGAGCCCCTTCTTCGCCGCCGCTGACGCCCATGCCTACAAATTCCATCCCCAGTTCCGCCAGCTTCGCGCTGCGCCGCCGGGTATCTTCAAAATAGGAATTGCCGCCGTCAATGACAATATCGCCCTTCTCCAGCAGCGGAGTCAGCGTATCCAGCATGGCATCCACCGGCGCCCCCGCCTGGATCATCAGAATGATCTTCCGGGGCCGTTCCAGATTCTGCACCAGCTCTTCCAGGCTGTACGCCGCCTGCAGACAGGGATCGCTGCCAAAATTTTTCATAAACTCATCCGTTTTGGCTGCAGTTCTGTTGAAAACAAGAACCGGAACATTTTTACTCGCCAGATTGCGGGCGAGGTTAGCCCCCATTACCGCTAAACCTATCAAACCAATTTTAGCTTTCATTTCTTAACAGCCTTGTTCCATGCTTCCAGCAGGCGGGCACGGTTGTCGCCGGACCACTGGAAATCGTATTTCAACAGTTTCGCGTCTTTAAATGCCAGCGCTTCTTTCGGAGGATTGGCTTCCGGATTGGTCAGGAACTGGTAAGAATTGTTTTTCTGGCCGATTTCCTGGGCTTTCTTCGTTAAGCACCAGTCGATGAACTTCTTGGCAGCTTCCTTCTGGGGCGCATTCTTGATCATGGCTACGGCGCCCAGTTCGTAAGCAGTGCCTTCTTCCGGCAGGGACAGTCCTACGTTCTTGTTGCCTTCCTTCATCAGGCGGATGCCGTTATGCAGGTAGGTGATGCCGATGGCGCATTCGCCCAGGGCCGCGGAACGGGCCGGAGCCGCGCCGGCTTTGGTGTACTGTTTCACCTGTTTGTCCAGTTTGGCCAGGTATTCCATGCCTTTTTCTTCACCCAGGCGCTGTACGGTTGCGGAAACCAGCACATAACCGGTAGAAGCGGAACCCGGGTTGCCCATTACGATCTGGCCCTTGAATTCCGGTTTCAGCAAGTCGTCCCAGGATTTGGGAGGCTGCGCTTTATGTTCCTCAAACCAGCGGGCATCCAGAATGAAGCCCAGATAGCCCTGATAAATGCCGGTCCAGAAGCCGTCCGGATCCTTGAATTCGGCTTTGATCTTTTCCGCATTGGGGGATTTATAAGCTTCCAGCAGGCCTTCCTTTTTCGCCATGATGAAGCTGTCGGCGCTGCCGCCGTACCACAGGCTGGCCTGAGGATTGTTCTTTTCCGCGCGGATACGACTCAGGGTCTCGCCGCCGGACATACGCACGAATTTCACTTTGATGCCGGTATCTTTTTCGAATTCGGAAGCCACAACCTTAGCTGCCTGTTCTACGATACCCATGTACATAACCAGTTCTTTGTCGTTGCCTTTCGCTGCTTTCTTGTCGTCAGCCTTTTTGTCTCCGCCGCCGCAGCCGGCAAACGAAACGGTCAGTGCTGCCATGGCTGCCAGTGCAGCTGCTTTTTTCCAGGTAAATGTCATTTTCCTTTTCCTCCCTTTCGGAATTTAAATTATAGTTATAACTTCAAGAGTCCGCACCGGAAACGTTTTCATAGCGCTCAGCAAACGCATCGGGGTCGCGACGGAGGCATCCCGCCTCCCACTTCCTCACTGCGCACGCTCACTCTGTTCGCGTTGCTCGGTATCGTCAGACTGGGAACCCTTCCGGGATGCCGTCGTCGCTCAACGTAATGAACAATTCCTCGCGCCCTTCGGGAGTGCTTCGCTTATTCAAACGCTCCCGGTGCTGCCCTCACAATCCATACCTTACTCTATTTCTTTATGGCATGTAAGCTTTCCCGCTGAATGCGCAGATACACCGTATCGCCGGGATTGTAAACTTTCTTGCTGCTGGGATTGTAGGTCTGGGTCACCAGTTCCTGGTCTCCCACCTGCACTACATAGTCCTGCATCTGGCCCATGTAGGTGGAGCTTGTAACTTCCGCCTTTACATCACCGTCATCCGCCAGTTCAATGGCCTCCGGACGAATCACCACTTCCACCGTATCGCCGGCAGTCAGCTCGCCCTGAATGCACTTGGCGGTGAATTCCTGGCCGAACATTTCCACTACCGCGGTACCGATTTCCATGCCGGGGCCCGCCTTGCTTTCCAGCTTCGTGCCCTGGCTGCTGACGCTCTTCACCCTGGCCGGCACAAAGTTGGCGCTGCCGATGAAGTCCGCCACAAAGTGGCTGGCCGGATACTGATAAATTTCCGTGGGGCTGCCAACCTGCTCGATTTTACCGCCATTCATGATGATGACCTTGTCGGACAGGGCCATGGCCTCGCTCTGGTCATGGGTTACATACACGCTGGTGATACCGATGCGCTGCTGGATCTTGCGGATCTCCGTGCGCATGTACACCCGAAGCTTAGCATCCAGATTGGACAGGGGTTCGTCAAAGAGCAGCACCGCCGGTTCCATAACCAGGGCCCGGGCTAATGCCACACGCTGCTGCTGGCCGCCGGACAGCTGGTTGGGCATCCGGTGTTCCATGCCCTTCAGGCCTACCAGGTCCAGCATCTTCATCACTTTTTCTTCGATGGTCTTCTTGTCCATCTTCTTATTTACCAGGCCGTAGCCTACGTTATCATACACATCATAATGAGGGAACAGCGCGTAGCTCTGGAACACCATGCTGGAATCCCGCTTGTCCGGGGTCAGCTCGTTGATGCGCACGCCGTCCAGGAGGATCTCCCCGTCGCTGATGCCTTCAAAGCCCGCGATCATACGCAGGGTCGTGGTCTTGCCGCAGCCGGAAGGTCCCAGCAGGGTCACGAACTGGCCGCTGGCGATATCCACGTTGATGTGGTCCACCGCCAAAAAGGTGCCGGTCCCTTCATGGGTCACATATTCCTTGGTCAGATTTTTTAACTGGATGCTAGCCTGTTTTGCCATTTTCAAATTCTCCTTCTCGCTTGTCTGAATTATCCTGTGCTGCGTTGTCGTCGGTCGGAGTAGATTGGGCTACACCGTCCCTCCTCCGCCTTGCACAGGAACGTGTATCCTTCGCAACTCAATTCACTGAAATTATTTATGCCTGACTTTTCTGCGGGTTGCTGCCCAGCCGGTTCAGCATCAGCTTAATGACTACAATTGCTACATATACGATAAGAATCAGGATGGTGGAGAAGGCCGAAGCCACACCGAACTGGTTGTCTTCCACCTGGTCCAGGATCAGGACCGTCAGCAGACTGTAGTTGGCGGACACCAGGAAGATGACCGCGCTGATACTGGTCATGCTGCGGATGAAGGAGTAGATCAGGCCGCCGAAGAAGGCGCTCTTGATCAGGGGCAGGGTCACCGTGGTGAATACCCGGCTGGCGTTGGAGCCCAGGTCCGCCGCCGCTTCCTCGATGCTGGGGTCAATCTGCTGCAGGCTGCTTTCCCCGGCCCGGATGCCGATGGGCAGGGCCCGGATCACAAACGCCGCGATGAGGATGGCCGCCGTACCGGTGAGCTGTACGGGAGGCTCGTTGAAGGTCAGGATGTAGCCGATACCGATTACGGTGCCCGGTACCGCGATACTCAGCAGGGACGAGAAGTTGATGAAGCCCCGGCCGATGAATTTCTTCCGTACCACCAGGTAAGCGATGATCATGCCCAGGATACCGGCGATGGGCGTGGCGATGATGCTCAGCAGGGTGGTGTCCTTGATAGCGTCCATGCCAACTTCCAGCGCGTATTTGTAATGGGCTGTGGTGAAGCTGTAGTCAACGCCCCACATCTTAATGAAGGACGCGATAGGAATCAGGATGTAGATGGCCAGCACGATGGCGGTCACCAGGAAGCAGAAGCCGCCTACCAGACCCACGATCTGGGGATCGTCGATCATGGTGCGTTCCCGGGAGGCCTTGCCGGTTACGGTGATGTAGGTCTTCTTTTCGATCCAGTACTTGGACAGGATGAACAGGATGATAGCGATGTCCAGCAGCACTACCGCTACCGCCGCGCCGCCCTGGACATCGTAACTGCCGATGGCCTGCAGGTACACCTGGGTGGCCAGGGTGGAGAAGTTGCCGCCGATGGCCATGGGGTTGGCGAAGTCGGCTACCGATTTAATGAACACCAGCAGGAAGGCGTTGGCGATGCCGGGCCGTACCAGGGGGATCGTCACCGAACTGAAGGTGCGCCACTTGGAAGAACCTAAGTCCCGGGCCGCGTCTTCAATGCTGGGGTCGATGGACTGAAGCATGCCCGCCAGCAGTAGGAACGCGATGGGGAAGTAGGAAATCGTCTGTACGAAGATCAGGCCTTTCAGCCCGTAGATGTTAGTGTTGCTCCAGCCCAGGAGGCTGTAGGTTACCAGGCCCCGGCTGCCGAACAGCATGATGATGGACAGGGCCACCGAGAAAGGCGGCGATACCATGGGGAGCAGCGCCATCAGGTTGAAGAGCTTTTTGCCTTTGATGGCCAGATGGGACGAGCAGTAGGCGAAGAGGAAACCCACCGAAGTGGCCAGCACCCCCACGATGATTGCCAGCATCAGGGTGTTCACCAGCGCCTGATAGGTCTCGCTCATGGTGACGATGTTAACGTAGGCCTGCAAACTGAAGTTGCCGTCCAGGTCCGTGAAACTCTGCTTCACCACCATCAGCAGCGGCCACACCACAAAGACAAAAAGGGCCAGGATCATACCCACCGAGACCGTCGCAATAATCGGATCCCGGAACGTGTTCCTGGTCGTTTTAATCTGATTCGATATGTAAGTTCCCAGCTTTCCCATTTAGGAGCCCTCCCTGTTCATATTGAATAGTTTATTTCTTTTTTCTGTTTCGTTTTGACTAATTTCTTTCTTTTTCATCATTCTAACTGGGAAAGACTATTCTGTCAAGCTGAAAACAGGGAGGTTTTTACACTTATAACACAATTTGTAAAATTTTGAGATAATTTCTTCGGAACTGTTTTATTGTCACCGTTTACGTGTAATTCAAAAAATTTTCTTCCTATTATATCAGGATGCCGGCAGCCATAAACCGTTTTTACATCTTCTGCTCGGCGATGGCTTTCCGCACCTGCTTCATATTATCAATATACTCGTCCATGCACCGCTGCATCACACCGGTATACAGGCAGTCAATAATCGCCAGATGTACCAGACGGGAGGCCATGGCCTCACTGCGGTAACTGGTCTCCCGGGCCAGCCCCGTCAGCACCACATCCGCCAGCTTCGTGGCTGGGGACTTCAGATAGCTGGTGATCAGAATGATCTTACTGCCCCGGGACCGCACCATCTCCAGCACTTTCAACAGATCAATGCTGGCCCCCGTGTGAGAAATGGCGATCACCACGTCCTCCGGTTTCAAGAGGGACGCCGACGCAATCTGCAGATGGGGATCGCTGTAGGCATGCACGTCCAGCCCGAACCGCATAAACCGGTGGGCAATGTCCTGGGCGATGTTGCCGCTGCCGCCGTAGCCGTAGGCATCGATTCGCTCCGTCTTCGACACCAGGTCAATAGCCTGTTCCAGCGCCTTGTAATCCAGCATCTTCTGGGTCTCCTGCAAGGCGTCGATCATATCCTGAAAGACCTTGCGGGTAATGTCCCGGGGGGTATCGTCCGCATTCACTTCCTGGGACAGGGACTCCGCCGGGGAAAAGAGATCCCCTGCCAACGCCTGCTTCAGACCCTGAAAGCCGCTGAACCCCAGCTTATGGCAGAAACGGAACACCGTAGCGTCCGCGCTGGAGGTGGCATCCGCCAGCTCGCTCATGGTCATGTGCATCACATCCGCCGGGTTCTTCAATATATAATCCGCCAGCTTCTGTTCCGATTTGGTCAGCCCGTTATAGCTGCTGCGCAGGAGCGGCAGGCAGGTAGTCTGCTGAAAGTTTTCCATGAAAATCCCCCCAACTAAAAATGATATAATATTGTCTGTCGTCATGAACGTTTCTGACAATATTATATCATAATTATCCGCCCGGTTCTAAGTTTTATTTTTTCCTGTTAACAATGCTTTATTTCGGTACAACGAACAGAATCTTAGCAAAAACTGCTTTCTATATTACTCTAACATTTTTCAGTTTCCCGGTATTATATCATTTACCTGTTCCCATACATCTTCTCATAATAGTTCCTGTACTCCCCGCTGATAATCTCTTCCCACCATCCCCGGTTCTCCAGATACCAGCGGATGGTTTTCTTTATGCCGTCCGTAAACTTCGTTTCTGGCAACCAACCCAGTTCATGATGAATCTTTGTCGGATCAATCGCATAACGCATGTCATGTCCCTTGCGGTCTGTTACATAAGTGATAAGTGATTCCGGTTTCCCCAATTCCTGACATATCAGTTTTACGATATCAATGTTCCGCATCTCATTATGGCCGCCAATATTATACACTTCTCCCACACGACCTTTGTGAATAATCAAATCAACGGCCTTGCAATGATCTTCCACGTACAGCCAGTCACGAACATTCAGGCCTTTGCCATACACCGGTAATGGCTTATCGTTCAGACAGTTGGCAATCATCAGTGGGATCAGCTTTTCCGGGAAATGATAAGGTCCGTAGTTGTTGCTGCAGCGGGAAATGCTCACAGGCAGACCATAAGTCCGTTGATAGGCCAATACCAACAAATCAGCCCCGGCTTTGGAACTGGAATAGGGGCTAGATGTATGAATGGGTGTTTCTTCCGTAAACAATAAGTCTGGCCTGTCCAAAGGCAGATCCCCATACACCTCATCCGTACTTATCTGGTGATAACGCTTGACCCCATACCTACGGCAGGCGTCCATTAAAACGGATGTACCAACAATATTTGTCTCCAGAAAAATCTGCGGGTTTTCAATGGAACGGTCCACGTGGCTTTCCGCCGCAAAGTTCACTACAATATCCGGGTGTTCTTCCTTAAACAGCTTATATACTCCCTCACGGTCACAGATATCCAGTTTCACAAAACGGAAGTTGGGATAATTCACAACACCTTGTAATGTTGAAAGATTTCCTGCATAGGTAAGCTTGTCCAGACAGATAATGCGATAATGCGGATACTCACGCAGCATGTGAAATATGAAATTGCTTCCGATAAATCCGGCGCCGCCGGTCACAATGATGGTCATACTAATATCTCCATTTCCATTTAATCAGGTACTGATTTGGAAATCTTTGGCACCCCTGACTAATTAACTTTGCTTTAGGTTATAATTTTTAAGCCAATCATCCTTCAACACAGCCATCAGCAGAACATTCATATAAACACCGTCGCGACAGTAATCCTGCCTTAACCAGCCTTCAATCTGAAAACCCTGACTTTGATATGCTTTTATAGCAAATATATTATTATTCAAAACCGTTAAATATACTCTATTAAGATTTAACTCCTGAAAAGCAACACGCAAAATCTCATGAGTAGCCAACTTGGAATAACCTTTCCCACGTGCCCGTTCTTCACCAATAAAAATACCGTATTCAGCTTTTCTGCTACCATAATCAATATTTTTGATGAAGATTGTGCCAACATCTGATTTAATGTCATCATCATTCACAACAATGATGTATTGCGCGCACTTTCCTTGCTCAATCACATTATGAAAATAAGAAACATGTTGTGCTTCGGTTAATTCATCTTGTGAATACAAATAGTCCCGCACAGAAGGCAAATTTCTCCATCTAACAATATTAACAGTATCTTCCAACGCTAAAGGCCTTAAATAAACCTTTGTCATCTGCTTACCTCTTTTTATACATATTCATTAACTTTTTCTATAATCAGCTTCACATCATCATCCGACAACCACATATGCAACGGCATGGTAATTAAATGCTGGCTGATTTCACGGGCCCTGGGCGCCTGGCCTTCGCCAAATGCAAATATGCTGTATTCCGTATTATCGCGATAGTGCACGCCACAGTTAATGCCAATTGCAGAAAGTTTGTTCAGAAGCGCTTCCCGATCCGGCACAACCAACTCATACAGGTGGAAGGAGCATTCATCTGCATGCGGGGCAGGAATAATTTTGATTTTGGGATTGTCTTTAAATCCTTCATTATACATTTCCACGATTTCGCGACGCCGTTCATTCTCTTCATCCAGATAAGGAAGCTGGGTGAGAGCAATGGATGCCATAATTGCGTTGCCATTGTATTTATAACCTACATAGTCCACATCATACTTCCATGCATAGGTTCCCTTGTTGGAACGGGCATAGGTATCCTTGTTAATACCGCACCAGGCCAACATCTTGTTCAGTTCTGCCGCTTTGTCATCCGCCCAGCATATCATTCCGCTGTCTCCCGTCGGCAGATTCTTTACCGCCTGATAGGAATATACAGTTACATCTACGCCATCCCAGGTCCCGGGGCAGACGCCATTTACTTTTGTCCCAGACATATGCGCAGCGTCAAGAATCAGTTTCAGATTATGCTTTTTGCAAACCGCAATTACTTTATCCAACTGGCCGACACGACCGCCATACCCGACAAAGATAACCGCTTTTGTCCTTTCGGTTATTTTCTTTTCCACATCTTCAGGATCCATGCAGAGATATTCATCTACATCGGCAAAGACCGGTTTCAGGTTTTCGTACACAATGGCCAGATTGGTGGAAACAAAGGTAATAGGGGTTGAAATAATTTCATCCCCATCCTGCCAGCCGTTCTGCATTTTTAAGATTTTGACTGCCAAATGCAGACCTACCGTGTTGGAATTAATGTAATATGCATGCTTGTGACCGGTATATTTTTTCCATGCTTCTTCAAGGTCAACCGTTTTAAATCCCATGCCGGTCCATCCTTTTTCCAGACATTCCCGCACAGCTTCCAAACATTCGTCAACATGAAATTTTGGTTTTAACACCTGAATCATAGCCATTATAAACGTCTCCTTTACCTCATTACTGTTTTTTATCTTTATTCTTCTGCTAGTAATTTTTATTACAGTCAGTACAACGATTTACTGCTATTAAAAATAATAACCATTCTTTAAACCTTGTTTTAAAACTCCATTTTACATTGAGCCAATGTAGGGTTTTTCTTATCCTTTTCACTCAGAATAATCTCTCCAATATCCGGCCATTCCACTGCAATATCCGGATCATTCCAAAGCAGGCCGCCTTCATCTTCCGGATGGTAGAACTCATCACATTTATACGCAAACTCCGCATAATCTGAAACTACTACAAACCCATGGGCGAATCCGCGTGGAATCATAAACTGTTTTTTGTTCTCCCCGGAAAGCAATACGCCGACCCATTGCCCATAGGTTTCCGAGTCTTTCCGTAAATCTACCGCTACATCAAAGACTTTCCCGGAAAGAACACGGACCAGTTTTGCCTGCGGGTAAGTTTTCTGAAAATGCAGCCCCCGCAACACACCTTTGCGGGAACTTGACTGATTATCCTGCACAAATCGATAGTTCAACCCTGCTTCAGCGAAATCCGATTCTTTATAGGTTTCCATAAAATACCCGCGGTTATCGCCAAATACTTTTGGTTCGATAATATATACATTTTTAATTCCTGTTTCAGTAAATTTAAAGTTACCCATAGTTACCACACAACTCACCATTAATAAACCAATTTTCCTTCTGCCACATTTTTTAAATGCTGACCGTAAGGGCTCTTCCCGTATTTTTCAGCAGAAACCAGTAACGACTTTTTATCAATCCATCCATTGCGGAAAGCAATTTCTTCCGGCGCAGAAATTTTTACGCCCTGCCTTTTTTCGATCATTCGTACAAAATCAGCTGCATCCATCAGACTATCCACAGTCCCTGTATCCAGCCATGCGTAACCGCGACCCAGGATAACACCATGAAGCAGATTCGCTTTTAAATAAATATCATTAAGCGCTGTAATTTCCAATTCATTACGTGCAGAAGGCCTGACCATCTTTGCCTTTTCTGATACGCCTTTAGGATAGAAATAAAGACCGGTAATGCAATAATTGGATTTGGGATTTTTTGGTTTTTCTTCAACTGACAGAATTTTTCCGTCATCACCAAATTCCATGATACCGAACCGCTCCGGATCATTAACATAATATCCGTAAATCGTAGCTAATCCGTTTTCGGCATTTTCAACCGCTTTGCGCAACTTATCTCTGAATCCCCCACCATAAAAGATATTATCGCCCAAAATCATGGCACAGCAATCGCCCCCTATAAATTCTTCACCTAATAAAAACGCCTGTGCTAAGCCATCCGGGGAAGGTTGCACCTTGTATTGCAATGCAATTCCAAACTGATTACCATCACCTAACAGAGTTTCAAACCGTGGCGTATCCTCCGGCGTAGAAACTATCAGGATATCACGAATACCAGCCAGCATAAGCGTTGACAAAGGGTAATAGATCATTGGTTTGTCAAACACGGGCAACAATTGTTTTGATGTGACCATTGTAAGGGGGTAGAGTCTTGTGCCGGCGCCGCCGGCAAGAATGATTCCCTTCATATCTTTCCCGTATGATGCATTTAAAAGCTGCCACCATACTTTCCTTTCTTAAAACTTTGTTACATAGTTTAAAAAGACGCCAGCTAAATCTCTCCCATGCAAAACCTTAATAAAAATATGGCATGACTGCGTATTTGCCTGGTGCAGTATTCGCGTCTTACTCCAACGCCTTCGCAAACGCATTCGAAAACTTATAATGTTCTCTTACAGCTTCTCCTCCGCTTTTTGCAATCCGAATTCGTTCCCTGTCGTGTTCCAGATAATACACCAATAGTTCTTCCAATTCCGCTATATCATGATACACCGCTAAATGCTGCCCCGGAACCAGGCTTGTGCAGGAAAAATCCCGGGCATCGCAAAGTTCAAAATTATTATTTCCCAATATCTCAAATGTGCGTGCGCTTGCCCCCGTACGAAAATCCGGGTGGTGAATACTAAGATTGATGCGGGTCTTTCTGTATAAAGCAGAAACTTCTGCCGGAGACAACCTGTGATTATGGACAAAAGGATACAGTTCCGGATAGCTTTTCCAAAATTTCAGAGCGCCCGTCTTCGACACCAGCCAATGACTGTCATTCCAGAATTCCCCGTATAATGCCATGGTATAATGCCGTTGCCTGCAAATCCGTGCCGCTGCGTCCAGGACCTGTAATCTCCTCTGGTTCTTGCCTATATGTCCGACAAAGCTGATATCATATTCCTCCTTTTCTGTAAAATCCCTGGGATTGGAACAAAAAAGAGATTCCCCTGCAGGAAATGGAAGGTACTTCGCAACAACGTCAAACTTCTGTAAACAATATGGAATGTCTGTAGGTTCATAGGAAAATATATGGCTGTACTGCTTCAGGTGACATGCTGTCGCATATGTATCTAACTGCAAAGGATCCACAAACCAGACGTTACAGGGAACCAGCGCAAAAATACTGTCATCAACCAAATATTCCTTTCCGAAACTGTAATCATTGATCATCAGCAGTTTTTCAATTTTCTGTTCCCGAATCACCCGTTTTACCTGTTCCCGCCAAAAGGATATCGGTTGGTTCCGGCTTTCATCTATATAAAACACAGTGAGTGAAACGCCATTCGCAGCAGCTGCTTCCAAAAAACTATATTCGAAAACCTGATTAGTCCGGCCTAACACAATAAGAGCTCTCATCCTTATTACCTGTTCCCGTACATGTACGTGCTTTCCTCTTTTTATGTAATCTGTTATCCGTTGATCCGCTTTTTCAAATCTTCCACGATTTTCTTTTCAATGACTTCCGCCGCCGCCTTATCCGGTGCGCTGACAGTAACGTACGTCTTCAGCTTCGGTTCGGTACCGGAGGGACGCACTACTACGGAACCGTGGCCTTCCAGCAAGAACTTCAGCACATTTTCTTTCGGCAGTCCGTCGATGCCGGTGTTGTAGTCCAGCAGGGTTTCCACTTTGCGACCGCCGAATGCTGTGATGCCTGCGGTCTGGAAATCCTTCATAATCTCTTTCATCTTCGCGAAGCCCGCCGCGCCCTCAAACTGATAGGAATACAGGGTGTTCAGGCAGTATCCGTGACGCTTGTACAGTTCGTCCAGTTTATCCAGCAGGCTGACGCCTCTCGTCTTGTAGTAGCAGAACATTTCGCAGATCAGGAAGGCGGCGTCCACCGCGTCCTTGTCCCGCACATAGGAACCGCTCAGGTAGCCGTAGCTTTCTTCAAAGCCGAAAATGTAGGAATCGGCTTTCCCCTGCTTCTCCAATAATCCAATCTGCTCGCCGATGTATTTGAAGCCGGTGAGCACGTTCACCGTACGCACGCCATAATGAGAAGCAATCTGCTCCACCATGTCCGTGGTCACAATGGTCTTAATCACCACCGGGTCTTTGGGCATGGTCCCGTTCTCCCTGCGGCGGGCGCAGACGTAATCCGTCAGCAGCATGCCCGTCTGGTTGCCGGTGAGGAGCTGGTAGTTTCCTTCCTTATCTTTCACCGCGATGCCCACCCGGTCCGAGTCCGGATCCGTGGCCAGCAGCAGGTCTGCGTTATATTTTGCAGCATACTCCATGCCCAGGGCCATGGCCTCATGAATCTCCGGATTGGGATAGGGACAGGTTGGAAAGTTGCCGTCAGGATGTTCCTGTTCTTTAACCACGGTAATATTGGTGTAACCGGTTTCCTTCAAGGTCCGCAGCACCGGCTTCAGGCCAGCCCCGTTCAGAGGCGAGTACACGATGGCAACGTCCTTGTTGATTTCCGCATCGCCCACCACAGATTGCTTCTTCACTTCTTCCACAAAGGCAGTGTACACCTCGTCCGGGATCCAGGCAATGCTGCCGACTTTCAACCCCTCTTCAAAAGCGATCCGCTTGCTGTCCGCAAACAGATCCAGCTTTTCAATTTCTCCCAGCACTTCGTTAGCCGCCGCGGTGGTCATCTGGCAGCCGTCGGCCCCGTACACTTTGTACCCATTATATTTGGAGGGATTGTGGGAGGCGGTCACCATGATGCCCGCCGCGCAATGCAAGGTCCGGGTAGCAAAGGAAACACAGGGCACCGGCATCAGTTCTTTAAAAATGTAGGCCTTGATCCCATTAGCAGCAAACACCTCCGCCGCAATCTTCGCAAACACATCGCTCTTAATGCGGCTGTCGTAGCTGATGGCGATACTGCGCTTTTCCGCCGGGAAATGATTGATTACATAATTGCTCATGCCCTGGGACGCCCGGGCCACAATATACACGTTCATGCGGTTGGTGCCGGCTCCGATGACGCCCCGAAGGCCCGCCGTGCCAAACTCCAGGTCCTTGTAGAACGCGTCCTCAATTTTTGCTTCGTCACCGGCCATAGCCTCCAGCTCCGGTTTCAGATCCGGATCCGCCACCGCCTTCTCCATCCAGATTTCATACTTTTCCTTTAATGTAGTCTCCATGTCGCACCTCTCCTTAGTTTATGACACATAATTAATAATTGATAAACAAATATATTCCTTCATTGTAAATTATAACAGATTACCCCACGTAATAAAAGAATGTACCCGGATAAATCTTCCGGATTCCCCCAAAAAATAACCCGCCAGGCAAATGCCTGACGGGTTTTGAAATTCTTTTCTGATTCAGTTACCGACTCCGGCCATGTCGGCGCACTTCTGCGCACCACAACACAGCTCTGCTTTCTCAGTATCCAGCCAGCAGCTCTTCCGTGTGTTTGTAAACTTCTGCCGGATCCTTTTTCACCCGAGCCACGCCGGTCTCAATGGCTGCTTTGGCAACCGCTGCCGCAACCGCCGGGGCAACCCGTTTGTCAAAAGCGTCGGCTACTACGTAATCTTCCCGCAAATCCTTGTCGTCGATCAGGTTGGCAATCGCATAGGTCGCCGCCACCTTCATCTTCTCATTAATCTCTCTGGCACGTACGTCGATGGCGCCGCGGAATACGCCCGGGAATACGTTTACGTTGTTAACCTGGTTGGGGGCATCGCTGCGGCCCGTACCGGCTACCCGTGCGCCAGCCGCTTTGGCAAAGTCGTACATGGCTTCCGGAACCGGGTTGGCCAGTGAGAATACGATGGAGTCCGGCGCCATGGATTTGATGATCTCTTCCGTAAATACGCCGGGGGAAGAAGCGCCGATGAGCACGTCCGCGCCTACCGCCACGTCTTTCAGCTTGCCGCTGATCTTATTCTTATTGGTGGTCTTGCACAGCATCTCCTGAATGCGGTCCAACGGTTTGCCCCAATGGCAGCCTTCGTACAGGGTATCGTTGCGGCCTGCCATAATCAGGTTTTCCGCACCCATTTCCACCAGCAGACGACCGATGGCCGTGCCTGCCGCGCCGCAGCCGTTCATAACGATCTTGGCGGTCTTCAGGTCTTTCTTAACAAAACGCAGGGCGCCCAGTACCGCGCTGACCGCCGCAATAGCCGTGCCGTGCTGGTCATCGTGGAATACGGGGATATTCATAATCTCTTTCAGTTTATCTTCAATGTCGTAGCATTTCGGGGAAGAAATATCTTCCAGGTTGATGGCCGCAAAGGAAGTCTCCAGTGCTTTTACAATCGCTACAAACTTGTCGGGATCTTTTTCGTTGATGCAGACCGGAATCGCGTCCACGCCGCCGAACCGTTTGAACAGGACAGCCTTGCCTTCCATAACCGGCATGGCAGCAGCAGCGCCGATGTCGCCCAGGCCCAGCACGCGGGTACCGTCGGTGCAGATACCGGCCATGTTGCCGCGGCAGGTGTACTCAAAAGCCATGTCCGGGGCTTTTTTGATTTCCTTGCAGGGTTCCGCCACGCCGGGGGTATAGGCAACCGCCAGGTCGTGCCGGTCATTCAGAGGCGCTTTGCAGCGGATCTCCATCTTGCCGTGATTCTCCAGATGCATTTTCAAGGACTCTTGCTGTAAATCCATGTACCATCCCTCCTAAAAATAAATTTTCTCTTTTGCACGCTTCTATACTTTATAATACAGAATAGTATACACTAATTTCCATATTATGTTATATTACTATCATACTATATTTAAGAAGAATTAGCAACATTCTGACAAATGATTTATTAAAAATTCATCCCCGCACCGCTTTGCGTTTCATCACATAGTTCCAGAACATCACAATGAAAGTGGCCCCAATCTTCGCCAGCATGTAATGCAAGCCGAATTTTTCCACAAACAGCCACATACAGACCTGGTTGATCCCCAGGCCCACGATGCTGGAGCCGATAAACAGCGCCGCCTGCCGGCCGGTCTGTCTGCCGGCGCCGGTAAATACAAACCGCACGCAGAGCCAGTAGTTGACAATGACCGAAACCGTAAAGGAGATGGCCGCGGAGTACAGGTAGTGGATGCCAAGCCATTCCGTACACAGGTACAGCAGGCCGTAATCCACCAGGAAGGATGCGCCGCCGATGATGGCGAAGCGCAGGATTTCATAGAGTTGGTCTTTTTTCATATTCACTGCGCCCCCAGCTTCACCGCCAGTATCCCCAAATACTCTTTCATGGCAATGGCAGAAGTCCGCACCGCTTCCGCAGACGGTGTAAAAGCAAACGCATCGATGGCAATCTCTTGATTCGTCTTATAATCCGTCGGATACGGGATCACAGGCACGCCTTCCCGTTCAAAAATCAATACGGACCTTGGCAGATGGTAGCCGGAAGTCACTAAGATTACCTTATCCATCCCCATCTTTTCACAAAGCTGCTTTGTATACCGGGCATTTTCCACTGTATTACGGCTTCGATCCTCTTTCAGTATAAACGCCTCGCCGATCCCGGCACTCTTTAACAACCGGTATTCAATCTCTGCTTCCGTCCCTGTATACGAAAACACTTTTCCGCCAGATACCAGGATCGGTAACTTAAGAGCCCTGTGTAACCGGATTCCCATCAACAGACGGTTGGCCGGATCCGCGAAAACCTGCCCTTCCCCGTCAAAATCTTTGACTCCGCCAACGCTGCCACCCCCAAGCACAACAATCGCGTCCGCATTCCGCAAGGCAGACAGTTCCGGCTGCGCATAATACGTTTCCAAGGGCTTCAGGAGACGGTCAGACACCAGGGTGATACTCAGCAAATACATCACCGCAAGGGCAATAAAATAATACCGCGTCCTCCGGGTTTTTACAAACAATATATGCGCAATCAGCAGCAACAGTATAAACAAACCCGGCGGCAAAAGCCAGGCATACAGCAATTTTACAACATACAGCATGGTATCTCCGTTTCAATTATTCATCTGTTTGTGTGTTGTATTTTATCGTGCCGTCCATCTTACTCTTCTTCCCCAAACAGCACCGTCATATATTCCTGCTTCTGCAACAGAACGCGAACGACCTCCACGTAATTGCCACGCACACGGTAAAAAGCCTTGTACGCCTTAAAATTCACAGAATAAAAACCGGTAAAGAGGCCCCGGTAATACAAAGGGATGCCGCTTTCCGGAAACTCCTTTTTTTGCGCAATCACATCCAAAAAATCCGTAATATAACGCTCCGTAACCTCCAAACTGGCCGAAGCAGAAAACACCTCATCCCAAACCCTGTCTATATCCTTCCGGGCAGAAGGCGAATACCGGATTACATAACTCACTTTGCCTCTTCCCTCCGGCGATGAAAGTGCTCTCTCATCTCTTCCTCAGATACCCAGCCTTCTTCTTCCGCAGACCGGATCCCCGCATTCAGTTCGCAGAACAATTGAATCATCGCCTCCGCCTTCTGGAAATGCTCCTCGTCCTTCATATCACGGATGCTGTAGGCGCCATGACCATTTCGGGTTAAATACACTGGGGAACCAGCCTTAACTTTTTCCAACACATTTCCATAATTACGCAGTTCAGAAACAGGAGCAATCACAGGCATAAGAGTACCTCAACTTTCATAAAAAATAAAACCGCTTTATATGATAACAGAACAACATATATCGTTTCGCAACAGCAACAAATTTCGCCGCTAACTCATGTTACCATAAAAGCAGTCTTGTTTCAATATTTTTCGTAAAATTAGTCGAAGAGTTTAAGTGTTTGAAAGGATTATATGTGTGGTAGATAGTCCCAGACCTTTTAATCATCAGTTACCTTCACTCCTCGCCATCATCCGCAGCATTTACACTCGCTTCAATCATCTGTGTGACAACGTGGTTCAACTGCGCGGCATTTTTACTTGTTATAACCGAACGGCCAAGCTGCAATTCCAAATCCCGGCGGGCGTTTCCGGCTACTGAACCACCGCGCCGAGCAATATCCTGATTATTTTCAAAACCTTCCGGCTTTTCCTGCCGCGATAACTCACGGGTCGCCACTTCGGCAAGCTGATTCAACGTGAGCTCTGTTGTGCTCATATTGTCCCGCAAACTTTCCTTTTTTAATCCTTTCAGATTTTTATACTGGCGGGTACTCATTCCGCACCATGCTCTAGTCAGTTCATCTGTCAGAATGGCATATTCCTTTCCTTGCCTCACGCCCCTGTCTTTCCATTCATCCGTCAGTTCCTTACGGGCACTGATTGCCTGCAGACGCTGATTAATCCACTCACGGGTATAGCCTTTCCGCTCATATGTCGCAACCAGGCGTTCCGCTATCAGTTCCGGATCCAGAGTTTCTTCAATTCTCTCTCTGCCGACTTGCGCCAGCCATAACTTAAAAGGCTCTGCCTTTTTAGAAGGAACAGACTGAATGATACGGAGAAGTTGCTCCGTATTGGCAACGTCAGTTAAACGACGCTTGCCGTCGGTAGCTTTCAATTTCAACTGACTACAATTTGTAGTCAGTTCATTCCCTTCGGCTTTAAGACGAATTTTCAAAACGCTCCAATACTTTGCCGCACGTCTGCTATCAGGTTGATCAGTCAGCACACCTATAACATCAACCACAGAAAAGTACCACTCTTCTTCCTCTTCGTTCCAGGCGGTACGAACCGGCTGGTTCTCAAACAGCTGTATATTCTCTATATCAGACATTACCTGTCTCCTTTTCAAGCATTATTAACGTTCGTTTAGAACTTTTGTTCGTGTTTATTTTATCACACTCACCCTAACATGTAAAGAAGAAAATAGTCTCTGTCCTTTAAGGAAGATTGTACGAAGTTTATAAGTCTAACAAGGAGGAAAAGTTTAAAATGAATCTCTCCCCCAACCGCCACGCTAAAGTCACAAATACCCGGTATTATTTGAAAAAAGGTTGTTGTGTCAGCGCCGGGCCAACTTAGCCTTTAACAAAAACTCCCGACGCGACCAATTGAAACTGGGAGGGCATTCATCATGAAAAAGGTTTTAGCAACAGCGTTGGTTTTATGTTCCTTGTTTTATAGCTTACAGGCAAAGGCTGCCTCGAGTCTGGCACACTCCACACCAATTGTAAACGTTACTCTCTGCCAGATCTTCATGAAAGAGTATTCAAGGCCGCTCATCGACCCGGTAAGAATTTCGGTACCTGAAGCGAAACAGTTAGGCTATTTTTTTGAAGCGAAAAATGACCGTGTTATTTTAAATCAGTATAACGGCACGGCCGGCCTGTTCAAATTCCCGCATTATAATGATTTTAAGCTCTCCTGGTACGATGTTGTACCCTTTGGCGTGGTAGTGCTGGATGACGCAGACTGGGAACGATTCCGAAGAATCGATTTTAGTGCGGATGCCGACAATTGTCTTGATTGCGCCTTATACGAAAAGACGAAAGATGTTTATAAGCTGAAAGACCACCTTGTAAATTTAAGAGCCTTTGCCTCTATACTGGGAACCTTAAACGTCAGAGACAACTATGCAATCAAACTGTCTGCGTTCAACAGGCTGATGCAAACCAACAAAAAATTTGCATCTACAGTAGAAAAGGCAAAGGCCAACGGGTTCAGACTCTGTCCGGTCGTTCCTGACGATTATGCCGGCATGAATCTTGATTCTTATGTTGATACTGTTCAGGATCACTTACATGCAGTGGAAGAAAAAATGAAAGAAGCGATCAAGTAACCGTGTTGGTTTTTAGTTAGAATGTTTAAATATACTTTTTGTTTATTACCTTTATCTCCCCCGAACAAACCTGAACAAATCTTTGTATTCATAAAGCGGGATGTCTTTTGCATCTGCAAAAAGGACGATCTTAACTTTCGAATTCAACGACACTCCGCTTCCATTAAGAGTACAAAGCATGCACCTCAATAGGGCTTCTTTTTCCTTTGGTCCATCATCAAATCGAGAAATCCCTGTTCCGAGCAATGGGAGAACTACATCATAACTTGCATAAATTCTATTAATTTCAGACCACATTCTCATCAACATTTGCTCAAACTTTGCCATATTTGTGTGGGCTTCATGATTATCATTCAATTCAGTCATGGCAAGCAATAGATATGTATTCTGATCAACAGAGCTGTCATATCGGATTATCGTGCCAAGCGGGAAGTTGTATAATCCATTATTATCAGCAGTAAGATGCAATCTCCGTGCCTCTTTTTCAACTACAGCTTTTATCTCTTCTACATTTCCGTGTTCTATAATCAATTGTCCATGAAGAGAATTCTTCGATATCACAATATCGTCCGCTCTAGTATCGAAATGAGTATCACAACCAACTACCTTCCAACCATCTTCTTCAAAAATATTCCCACAGGTAATAGATACGGAGGTTTTCCGTATTATTATTGAAATTGAACCTTTAAATATCTGACCTAGTATCCAGTAGCACACTATACCAAAAAAGACAAATGCCACCAAAACAATTAGTATACTAATCCATACTATTTGAGTCCAATCATGCAACGAAACCCCCACTATTGACAACAATGTGGAAACCAAACCGACTGATGTAATAGAAAGAGTAATACTCGTTTTAATTCTATTTCCTCTTTTTCAAAAAAACTAATCAAACATCAACTTGATTTTCATAGATTCAAGCGCGCAGTGTAAGCTGCGCGCTTGTCATCATTGTATCATTGTCATCAATCTCTATTCTCCCCCATATCCCTCCGGGTTCTTTTTCTGCCAGTTCCAACTGTCGCGGCACATATCGTAAATATCAAGCTCCGCCTTCCAGCCTAACTCCCGCTTCGCCTTGCCGGGGTCCGAATAACACACCGCAATGTCGCCCGGACGGCGTTCTTCGATTACATAGGGTATCGTTACACCGCTGACCTCCTCAAAGGCGTGAACCACTTCCAGCACGCTGTAGCCACGGCCGGTTCCCAGATTATAAACGGAAACACCGCAATTCCCTTCAATGGCTTTCAACGCCTTCACATGACCTTTGGCCAGATCCACCACATGGATATAGTCCCTCACGCCGGTTCCGTCCGGTGTGGCGTAGTCATCTCCAAACACGTGCAGCTTATCCAACTTTCCCACTGCCACCTGGGTGATGTAAGGCATCAGGTTATTGGGAATGCCGTTGGGATCCTCCCCAATCAAACCGGACGCATGAGCGCCGATGGGGTTGAAATACCGTAGCAGCACCACGTTCCAGGGTCTGGGATCCTTCGTCTTCACATCCGCTGTGTGCATATCCATCAAAATTTCTTCCACAATCGATTTGGTCTGCCCATAGGGATTGGTGCAATGGCCCTTAGGGCACGTTTCCGTAATCGGAATCTGGGCCGGGTTGCCATACACCGTAGCGGAAGAACTGAAAATAATATTCTTACAGCCCTGTTTGCGCATTACGTCCAGCAGCACCAGCGTCCCGTTGATATTATTTTCATAATACTCCCAGGGCTTCACTACCGATTCCCCTACCGCCTTCAGTCCGGCAAAATGGATACAGCAGTCAAACTTGTGCAATGCAAATACCCGGGACAACCCCTCCCGGTCGCGAATATCCACCTTGTAAAAAGGTACAGCCTGTCCGGTAATACTCTCTACCCGACGCAACGCCTCGGGATTGGAATTGGAAAGATTATCCACCACCGCCACAGCGTGCCCTTCCGCAATCAGCTCGATCAGCGTATGGGAACCAATAAAGCCCGAACCGCCGGTAACTAAAATGTTCATACAAAATCATCCTTTTTCGCTTTTATATTCCGCACGTCCTTATAAAAAATCGCTTGCTATATTTATTATACAGCAAGCGACATTTTTTACAAAACAAAGATTTTCGTAAAGATTTTTTAAAAGAAAAAGAATTACACTTTCAGGTTTCTACTATATGGGTAAGACGCCGGCAAAAACCGGCGCCTTTTTGTTGCGGCAACTGTGTGTCAGTGCACGCAGTCTTATGCTGTTTTTTTCGGCGTTTCGCCCCGCAGGGCGGCGATGTTGCAGCTCAGCTCCCCAATCACTTCCGTCAGGCCAGCCAGCTTGCTTTCCATGCGAACCAGCAGGAACCAGCTCAGCACCATGGGGAACCCGAAATCCTTAATAAAGCCGAATACTTCTGAGACTTCCATCTTCAGCCTCCTATTCTGCGGCAGGCTGAGGGTTACTCAGCCACCACGTCCCGGGTGACGGTACGAAGACAGCCTTCCACGGCTTCCACCAGGTCGCCGCCGGTGGAATTGAACACATTGTTTTCCACTACCGTCTGCATGGCAGCATCGATTTCCGCCTTGGTAACACCGGGTTTCGGTTCCTCAATGTTCAGGGTCACTTTCTTGCCAATCGCATTCTTAAACACTAAATCCAGATCTGTATCAGATTTCATACTGTTTTCCTCCCTTTTTTCCATTGCGCCGGGGTTATCCCGCTTCCCACTTCCTCACTGCGCCCGCGACGCATGTTTCACATGCTCTGCGTTGCTCGTTCGTCAAACTGGGGCCCTTCCGGGATAAACCCCGACGCTTTACAAATTTCGGCTAATAAATAGCATTCATCACTCTTCACTCAGAGTTGCACGTTCCACAACGGTAAGTCCGGTAATCTCGTTGTCGAAGAGACCGCCCAGGGCTTTGCCGGTAGCCAGCAATTTGTCCGGGTTGGCATCCGGTTTCACGTTGGAATAGGTGTAGCTCTTGCTTACCGGGTTCCCGTCTGCATCCTGGCCACGGGAAATGGATACGCTCAGGCTGCGTTTTACTACATTCATGACTGCTGCCATAAGATCACGTCCTTTCTTTTTCCTTTACGCCGGTGGCGTCCCGCCTCCCACTTCCTCACTGCGCCCGCTCAGCAAGCTTCGCGTTGCTCGTTCGTCAAACTGGGACCCTCACGGGACAGCCCCCGGCACACAAAAATCACTGCATACAACAAATAATTATGCTTCTTCCGCAGTATCCAGATAATACTGCGCTTTGGCCCGCAGCAGCAGGCCGCCGGGGTACAGTGCGCCGCCCAGGGTGTTGGGCTCCGGCAGAAACCACAGGTCCCAGCGCATGTCCGGGTCGCCGTCGCCGGGACCGTAGCCGTCCACAAAGGCGATTTCGCAATGTGTCATCACCGTGTCTTCCGCAAGTGGCAGACACAGTTCGTGGCAGAGAAGCGCCACGACTTTGGCCATGGCTTCCATCTGCTTCCGTGTGGGCGGTTCTTCGCCGTAATCGATGACGGCGCAGTCCGTCCGGGCCATATGGTCGTTTTCATAGGCCACGTCCAGCAGGCTGGCATCTTTCCCGGCCGGGGTCCAGCAGTGGCCGTCGTATCCGCACAAGAGCGCGATGCCGATGGCGCCGGTGTTATGGTTCAGCGTGTGGGCCTTAAAGCTTAAAAAGCTTTTGCAGTTCACGTATACCGTGCCGTCCCAGTCGATGCAGATGTGATACGCGTCTTCATTATGACCGTAGTGTCCGCCGGTCCAGTGGAGAAAGATGCGGCGTATGCCGTTCCGTGCCTCCCGGGCCATGTCGCGGATCATGTCTTCCGTTGCAGGGTTTGCATTGAGCATGAGTTATACCTCCTTTCCGTTTTTATAGTGTGCGGGACTGTCCCGCCTCCCACTCCTCGGTGCGCCGCGCTTTACTCCGTACAGCGTGGCTTCTCTCGTCGACTGGGACCCTTCCGGGACAGTCTCCGCGCCTTAAAGGCCAATCGCATATTTCGGCTTCTGCCCGGGGCCCTCACGGGACAGCACCCGGAGCTGCAGAAGCCGAATGCTTTATTTTGGCCCCCACTTATATACTCCGGCAAGGGTCCAAAATATGAGGAAAAATTTTTATTTATTTCTGCAAAACGAACAGCGTCCTGTCAAAATTGTTGACAAGACGCTGTTCCGCTATGTTTTATTCAGTTTTAGTCCATTTTCAATGGTTATTGTTGCGTGTCAGTTTTTTGCGCAGTATGTTGAACAAGCCCTGAATGTAATCTTCCACGATTTTCCGGCAGGCCGGACACAAGGGCAGAATCTTCAGAAAGGCCAGTTGCAAACCTTCGTCAGATCTTTTTTGTAACTCCGGCAATGCCTGAATAATTTTCCAGTGGGCCTCACTGGGCTCGAACTTCTCCGTTTCCCAGTCGGAAACTGCATTCTTTGAAGTGCCAACCACAAAACCAAATTCACTTTGGTTAAGGCCTGTCTGTTCCCGAATCAGTCTGCATCGCTGCCCTTTCGATAATCCTTCCACGTTTTGTTTACTGTTCTCCACCACGATCATTCAGATCCCTTCTCTCGTACTTGTAAATTTTCAGCCATAGCCGCCGTAACCGGGGAATTATCATGGCAGAACCATAACAGTGATCCCAATTCGGCAGCTGACTGCAACAGGAAAACATTGCTATTGTAAATCTTTAAATTTTCGCTGTCAACCGGAAAATCCGCTATTTTTTGCCACTTCAACTCTTCCGATTTGTTTTTCAAACTAATAGTTCTATCGTTCCAAGTAAATTCCAAGTTTATCAAAGTTGATTCCAAGTCTTTTTTTGTATATACAAAAAGATAATCAAAGTAAATTCCAAGTTTTCAAAGTTTGCTTATGATAAGGGACTATTGACAAAAGCTTTGGAAACCATTATTCTAAAAAAGTCGCCAAATTGATTGTTTTCTTTCGCGATATTAAGTATATTCATTTTCTAACAAAGTTAGACGGAGGTAATTAGCATGGACAAAACAATAAGCAAAAATGTATCCGGATTCACAAACAACAGCGCGGTTCCTGACCAGCCGGCTTTTGTCAGCAACCGATGGCAACCCGACAGGCCCGATTACACGATTGCCATAGCCTGGCCCCAAACTCCCCCTGATTTGCTGACCATCCCTGCAGACCAGCTGAAACAGCTGATGCTGCAAGCCCGAACCTATGACCCCAGGGCCATTGAGATTTTCACCACACTGGCCATGCCCATCGTCAAATACTACAGCAGCCTGCCCAACGTTGTATCTGTACTGGAGAAAGACGAAGCGTACAGCATCGCCAACCATACCATGATGGACTTTCTGATGCACGAACGGTTACGGAACGAAAAGCAGGATATTCCCACCATGCTGAAACGGGCCATCCGCTGCGACCTGATGAACCAGATCGACCGGATCAAAAACCGCAGGCACTTCGAAACATACAGTAAGCCGGGAAACAGCAGTCAATCCGAGGATGACGACGACAATACTGATGTCATCGCGAATTTACCGGCGGACACACGGTTAGGGCCGGAACATCAGACACTGCTGGCCGAGCAGAAACATCAGGTGCGGGAATGTCTGAAATATCTGAGTCCGAAAGAAAAGAAAGTGATTATCGGATTTTTCTACCGTCAGCTGAGTGTGGCGGAAATTGCCGGGGAACTGCATTGTTCCAAATTATGCGTAAGCACGGCCAAATATTGTGCCCTGAAGAAGCTGCGCCGCATTTTTGAGGAGCAGCATGTTGTATAAGTATCGGGGTGTCCCTTGTTCTTTTAACTGATACTTTGCTCCGGGTGTGTCCCGTCTTCCACGACTCGGTGTGCCGCGCCGTATTTTCACAAATTGTATAAGTGCCGGGGGTGTCCCGCCTCCCACTTCCTCACTGCGCACGCTCACTACGTTCGCGTTGCTCGGTATCGTCAGACTGGGACCCTCACGGGACATCCCCCGGCACTAACTTACAAAAATTGGAGGTAAAACTTTGAACTTAGAAATAGCCATCAAAGAAAAAGACAACGTCGTCAAATTGAAAATCACTTCTCCGGACAAACCGTTGGTGATTGAATTAACAACAAACGATTTGGGTACGCCTGTAACAGTAGCTACTGAACAAAACGAAAGCGTCTCGCCCGCCACAGAAGCTGCGACGGCAGACGAGACGTTAAAGGCAGAGACCAATGCCCTTTCCGCCAAACTGGCGGCTATGAACCGGGAATATGAACGGGTGAAAAAGGCAGCGTACCGGGCAGGCATAAGGCTGAAAGAAAACCTGAAAGCGTTAGGTCAGACCACAGCTATGTCAGCAACCAGCACCAACAGACCTAGTCTTGCACTGGCAGGTGTCCCCTGCTCTGTCCCCCGTATCCCGGCAGCCTGTCCTCAGGGCATCGTGAATGTTCCCAACGGCGACTGCTCTGTCCCCCGTGTCCCGGAAGCCTGTCCCCAGACTGTCCTCAATGTCCCCAACCCTGTCCCCGGGGACACCTGGGGACAGGGACAGGCAGTAACTTCTTATAATAGTACTACTAATACTATTACTCATAACCAAGTCATTGACAAGGATACTGACAATGTCATTGACTATACCATGTCTGACCCTGTTATGTCCCACAAAGTAGCAGCAACAACAAACATCGTGTCCCCGGAACCGGTTGGCAACTGCCTGCCCTTTGTTCCGGAAGAAACCTCTCGCAAATTCATTCCCCTGACCAATCTGCCGAAGATGTACCGGAACATCGTAACGGCCTGGAACGACCTGCCCCTGCCGGAAAAACTGAAAGGCCTGTACCCGGATGTAGCGCAAAAGCTGCACCACCTGCTGAAAGAATACGGGGAAGCTACCCTGCACAAAGCCATCCGCATGGTTGCGGACAGCCCTTTCCTGCTGGGGAAAAGCTCTAACAGCAGTGGCTGGGTCATTTACTTTGGCTGGCTGCTGAAGCCGGGCAACCTGAAAAAGATTTTGGAAAACAAGTACCGGGACAGGAGCCGGGAGTGGAAGCAGGGGAACAAGTGCGTTACCTACCCGGAGTACATTCCGTGGAGCACGGTTAAAGACACGGTGAACCATACCACCGTAACAGCAAACGGTTATACTGAAAACACGGTGAACCGTACCACCGTAACGGCAAACGGTTATGAAAACCCGGCTACCGCAACGGGTTACGGCAATCCATGGCTGGAAGAATGCAGTGCAGATAATGCCGTGCAGTCCTGTTTTCTTGACCCAGAGTACATGCTGAAAGGTCTGGATCCCCTCACCGACCAGGCCCGCAACTGTTTAACCCGTGCAGCCAAACTGTTGGGCCTTACCAAACCTCAGGCAGCCTGACATAAAACCAGTGCCGGATGACAGGCTGAAACGGCCTCACTCCGGTGCTGCTACAAATCCAAAACCTATGTATTGCATAATTGCCTTTCGCCAAAAAAGGCTTGCTTTATCATCCAAAAAACAGGAGGAACTATGAGCGAAACAAAATCTACAGAAAATACCGAAACCGACACCGAGGCCCTGATCCGGTTTGAATACCGCCGCAAGGCCTTCTGCGGGCTGGACACTATGTGCCACTGGGACTTTGCCCACGACAACGGAGAGAACCCGTTCATCACCAATACGGGCCTGCAGTACGTATACAACTACAAGGAAATGAAAGAAGAGGGCATGGGCATCATGTACTTTGGGGGCGCCGGCGCCGGCAAAAGCTATGCCGCTGCCCAGATCGTCAACGCCCTGACGGACGCAGGCTACGACTGCCTCTTCACCAGCTTCCGCAACATCCTGACCGAGCTGGGCACTCTCAGCAACGAAGGGAAACGGAACTACCTGAATCAGCTCTTCCGCAAAGACCTGCTGGCTTTCGACGAATACGGCTGCGAAGGAGAAGGAAATTACAACAACCAGATGGTGCTGTACATCATCAGCAACTGCTACCAGCGCCATATCCCCATGCTGCTCACCACCCCCTACCACAGGGAAAGTCTGGTAAAAAGCAACAACGCCCTGCGCCTGCAGACCTTAAGCCGCCTTTGGCAGCGCTGCTGCTGTATCCAGGTGGTCGCGCCACCCAGCCGCCGTCACCAGACCCGGGAGCAGATGAACAGAACGGAAGCCCTGCTGAAAGGTCCCGGCCTCTGGTACGAAGAGCCGGACAATTATAAAGAGCCGTGCCAGGAAGAAAAGGAAAAGGTACGGCGGAAGGAAGAAGCGAAGCTTAAGGCAATAGAAATGAAGAAGAAGTCTTCTAAATAATGAGCGGTGAGGCCATTTTCATAGCGCTCCGCTAACGCTTCGGGCGTAACCCGCGTCGCGTTGTTATGTGTAAAGGAGTGTTACGCAGATTGCAAGACCTTCCTCATACAACAGTTCCTCGCGCCCTGCGGGACACGCTGCGCTTATTCAAATGGTCTCACCGCTCTCAGCAAAGGAGTGTAATTTTATTATGCAAGACAGAATTCCCGCCCAGAACATTGAAGCGGAGCAAAGTGTGCTCAGTGCCATCCTGATTGACAACAATGTCATGGAGAAAATTGAAGAAATATTGAAGCCTTCGGACTTTTACCGAATCGTGCATCAGATTATTTACCAAATCATGCTTGAGCTGCATGCACGACATGAACCCGTGGACATGGTAACATTGACAGAAGAGCTGAAAAACCGCAACAAACTGGACGATGTAGGCGGCGTCCGCTACATTACCCTACTGGCCAATATCGTTCCTACGTCCGCCAACGCCCTGTACCATGCCCGCATCGTGGTGAACAACGCCCTGCTGCGGCAATTGGGAGAAAGCGGCGCCGCCATCACCGCCCTGAGCTTTGAAAAAGAGGAAGATATCCAGAACCTCATCGACCGGGCGGAACAGACTTTGCACTCGGTTTCCCTGCGGAAACACGGCAAGGCCTTTGTGCCCATCCACGACATCCTGACCCACACCATGGACCGGATGAGTTCCCTGCAAACAAAGGGGGAAACCATCACCGGCCTTTCCACCGGCTTTGCAGACCTGGACCGACTCACCACCGGCCTCCACCCGTCGGATTTCATTATCCTGGCCGCACGACCTTCCATGGGGAAAACCGCCCTGGCCTTAAACATTGCCCAGAACGTAGCCCTGCGGGGCGCAAAAGAAAAAGAGACCCCCAAACGGGTGGCCTTCTTCAGTCTGGAAATGAGCAGCGACCAGCTGGTACAGCGAATGCTCTGCACCGAAGCCGACATCGATTTGAAAACGTTAGCAGCAGGGTCCGGCACAGAAGCTCACTCCGCCTGCCTCCAACCAGTCAACGGGGAACCTCCCATCAACCAGGGTACATACAACAGCAGCGCACTTGACAACTCCCTTGCCCAATGGAACCGGTTGTGGGAAGCCGCCGCCAAACTGGATGAAGCCCGCATCTTTATTGATGACACCCCGGGCCTTTCCATCCTGGACCTCCGAAGCCGGGCCCGGCGGCTGCAGGCGGAAGGCGGACTGGACTTTATCGTCATCGACTACCTGCAGCTGATGCAGGGCAGCCGCAGCCGCAAAGCCAACGACAACCGGCAGCAGGAAGTGACGGAAATCAGCCGGAGCTTAAAAGCCCTGGCCCGGGAACTTCGTGTCCCCGTGCTGGCCCTTTCCCAGTTAAGCCGCAGCGTGGAGCTGCGCCAGAGCAAACAGCCTATGCTCAGCGACCTGCGGGAATCCGGCTCTCTGGAACAGGACGCGGACATCGTAATGTTCCTGTACCGGGAAGACTACTACAAAGGTGCCGACGACGCCCCCAGCCACATTACGGAACTGATTGTGGCTAAACACCGCAACGGGCCTACCGGGCGTGTTACATTATTCTTCAAAGAAGACTGTACGAAGTTTATCAGCTTGACAAGGAAAAGGAGAGAAAATGAACACAAGAACCGTAGAACAGATGGATGCCAATGATTTTGAAACCCACATTGGAAAAAAACCGAATACAACAGACCTGCACCCGGATGAACTGGACCTGCTCATCGCCTACCGGGTAATGAACGAGCCCGGCAAAAACGCTCTGCTCAAAGTTGCGCTGGACTTTGCCCAGACGAAGACGATGCGGAATAAGTATGTAAGGGGGATATAAGCCGTTTTAGCAAATTAGTAAAATAGAAAAACTCTCGCACAAGGTATATCCTTATCAGCGGTTTCCTGGAACTGTTCCTAAGCCTGCGTACCTGACCGGACGCTTATTGCTGGAGGTTATCAACTTTCTGTAAGTGCAAGTTCCTTAATCTTTCTTGCAAACTTAACGCTAATTTCTTCCCCAAAGTTTTGCTGTATCCACCTTAAATCATTTCTTACTTCTTCACGTTCTTCCAGATTCTGTTGTTTTAAAAGACAACAAAAATCATAGGCCGCGTCAGGAGAATACTCAAATATCTCTTTAACAGAAACCTCTTCTAATACACGGTCACAGAATAGTTGAAAACCTTCCACCAGGTCCTCAATCTCTTTTAGTTTCAGAATACAACGGATAAACAGCGCCTTTTCTTCAGCAGTAAGTTTTTTTACCATTTTGGAGATTTGAATTAAATCCCTGTAAAGAATTCTAATCATAATTTTATGTTTCAGTTCAGCTTCTGCATAGCGGATTATTTGAAAAATTAAATTCAAGCCGGCTGTTAGTTCATAGTGCTTTCCCCGCCTAAAACATAATATTATATATTCTCCGTAATCTCTGAATGCTGATACTATATAATCATCCTCTATCAGGTTGTAAAAATCAGCCTTCGAAAGAACTCCGTCTTGAATATATTTTAAAAATAAGGAAGTTATTCTTAATAAAATTTCAGAATTTCTGTTTTCAATACAGCACCTTACCAGATTTGATTGCAAAATATATGTACAAGGTGTTCTTTTAATTATTGAAAAAAGGATCTCTTGATAGTGTTCATAAAAACCTGGTACCAGCGATTCGTGATAATCCCATCTTTCATAATCCTTTGCTGCACGAATTGCCATTTCAATTGCCTGAATATAAAAGTCATAACCCAAAACATCTTTATCATATTTCAAAAGATGGTTCAGTAAAAAATAATAAAGTATAACATCCTGCGGTGTTCCTTGCTTCAGATATGTCTCCCTTACATAATCCAAAACATGCTTATATAAGCTTTTCTCATATGGCATTTTATCCATTGTACAACGCAGTTGATTCAGTATAAATATGAATGAAATGTCTAAATTGTTCTGTTCCAGCGTTTTTAAAACTGTTTTAATATCACCTTCACCAATAATCGTAGATATAAAAGCATAAGAAAGCATATCGCCAATCGCCCTGTTGATCTTGCTAAGTTGTCTGATTGGCATTAGTGATGGTCCAATATCATCTTCGTAACCTTTACTCCGCAAACCACAACTATCTACATCTCGTTCTGTTATAAAAAGATTTGCAAAATCCAACAATTCATCCTCAGTAAAAGTATAGCGCCAAATACTAATCAAGTAATCCCAAATTTTGTTGTTGCACCTATAAATATTCGCATCATCACAAACCAGGGTGCCAATGCACAACAGATTCAGACTGTAACAACCCAAATGATACAACGTCTTCTTTTGGGGATAGGGATTGGCTGCAACAGCCAAAAATTTATCAAGGGCAGAAAATGTTTTCCCATTTACAACATTATCTATTTCTTTTTCCAACACAGGATGAATAACTCCGCTAATACTATCTTTGCTCATCCCCCTTTCTTCCAAGTAGTCGCCTGCCCATTCTTTTAGCATCACAACAATAACCGGACGCGTAAATATAGGCGCATATGCAAGTACCGTAAACCAAGATTTACTTACAACCAACTGCTCATTAGCTTCATTTATATCAATACGAGTTATAATATTTCCTATTATAATTTTAGATAATTCTGCCATTATATAATTTACAATAAGAAACTCACCAAACGTATTGTGCAGAAACTCATACGCAGCATTTTTGCTTACCTTTGATTTTTTTTCGTCCGCATCCGTCTTTGCCTCTGAGCGGTAAATAAAGAAAAAGCTTCCTAACAACTTTTCACTTTCCTTTAAATTACCCGGTGTTTTATTCGCCTGCATTACATCCGTTTGCGTAATCAGAAAATCCAAATCCTTCTGCAACTCTACATCACGGATATACAAGGCTCTTCTGTTATGCATGCCAACAGCAGCTACACTAAGCCTCTCCAGTTCCCGGTCAATAACCTGAAAACGTTCCAGTTCCGTATAATTAGAAAATGAGGAAGACTTTTTTTGTTCTCTCTCTATAAATCTTTTAATTAAACGCTCATATAGTTGTGCCCTTGTGGAAACAGTATCATTTGAAAGCGTATTCTCATCGGCATCATATAAAGCCAGCAACAGCAATAACAGAGGCTGCCTTGCAAGTTCAAAAACTTTGCTTTTAGAATCAATGGTAAATTTACGTACATTACTGGTTTTAAAATAATTTTCATTTGCATCATTCCAAATCTTTATCCAAGTACCAATCTGTTCATCATTAAAATCAGATAATTTTATAACTATACTGCCATCGGGAACTTCCACCTTATTTATCAGTGTTATCCTGCTTGTTAAAATACATTTTACTAAAACACCCGAAGTAATCAGTTGTCTGTGCTGAAACTCAACAATTCTATTTATATAATCGGCATAAGTTTTTCCACTAGCCTGTAATAATTCATCGTAACCGTCAATAATCAACAAAACCGGCTTGGATACAGATTGATCCGCCATTTCCTCCCAAGTAGTTTTGGGTCCTATCTCTTTGCGTATCTGTTCATTTATTTGTTCGACTATTGTGTGATCCGCAACCACATCGCGCAATTTGATTATAAGAATATGGTATTCGCTACAGAGAACCTGCGCAGCAAGCATATAGCAAAGCAAGGTTTTTCCTGACCCCGGGCCACCCAATAATAATAGGGGCAAATTCCCGGTCATAGAATGACGCAACGTTGCAGCAATAAAACTGCCCACGTTTTTTTCTACCTGAGAACTAGTCCAGGTTTTCTCAGATTCCAACAACATACCTTTCTTATAGCATAATGCTCTGCAATTTTGCGGAATAAAAATATCCTTTTTTAATGGAAAACATAGCTTTCTCGTAACGCTATCGTCTAATTCATTTACGCTTATAAGTTTCTCTATTATATAATCCTGATATACTTGACTAAATTTATTAAACAGCTTAATTCCATTATTATTAAATTTTTCATAAAAACTTTGTATAGCGCATGTTAACGTTTTAAATCCAATGTCAACCTGACTACTAAGATGACGATAAGTCTGCGTATCTGCCCAGATCCTGAACTCAACGGATTCGGTCTTTAATTCTGTATATTGTTTTTTATAATTCTCCAACGCCGCATCTGGCAACCTGTTAAAACATGAAAAGAATAACTCTTGTTTTTCTTTCGGCAGGCATTTCCATTCCGTAAGTAAACATACAAAATCAACAAAATGTTTATTAAGAATCTTATAAAACCTTAATAAACGTTGATGATATTCGTCAATAGACTCAAGCGGCGAAGGAAACGCAAGATTGTACTCTAGTACCTGACTTGCTTCTTCAGATGCAACAATTGTGCTTTGCTTTTTAAGTTTATTAATATAAGAAGCCAAACTCGTCTCAGTCAAGGTAAACTTGACTTCAGGACTTATCACAATTTCACGTGTTTCATTTGGCAGATAATCACGTATAACATCAAAATAAGCCGAAAATACAAGTAATACCTGTGCAGTTTGAGCTCTTTCATAACATGTTGCATAATCGTTGTTCTTATCATGCACAAAAAGGCCCTTTATCTGCGCTCCAAAATTTGTTATTACATTTTTTGCGCCTACTAAACTAACACCCATTGCAATATTGGTTAGCGAAGCAACTTCCGGACACATAATAGACGGAAGGAACAATAATGATGTATCGAAAATGCTTTTAACCAATTCTTTGTCTATACAACCATCTTTTTTCATCAACTTGCAGATTTTAGCAAATGTCGTGTTTTCGATAAAATCTGTATCCAGCATCGAAGTCACTTCCTTAATTTATACCCTGTAACAAAACGTAACGACAGAAAACATCCTTACTAATCTTCATCGCAATCTGATAAAAATGGTGACCCTGTTTATAATATATTCACACTAAAAACATCAGTATGGGCAAAGTCCATCATCAATAATTGCTAAACCTTCAGCTATGGGGATAAATCTATATTTCCAATCTACCAATGAAAATAGTTTTGATGGTTCGTCAGGTGCATCCGGTTCCTCTAAAGATCCATCAGCTCCAACTTTTGCAAATTTCCGTAAACACATATTCTCTAATAAAAACAGTGCAGAAAGAATATTAATAACATTTTCCTGTTTTGCATCTACGAAATTACCGTTCCTATTATGTTTTATATTTGTAAAAGCAACCCACCATTTTAATGATTTAGATGGGCTTTCAATAACCCATTCCTTAAAAGGCACTAACTCAATATCCGTTCCTGCTACTTTAACAATTTGCTTTGTAATCTCAGGGGTATCGTTTAAAAGCTTGTTTGCATAATTGAAAATAGTTTTTCTTTTACTCAAATCAAAATCACAGTATAATTTAAAGATATTATCCAACTCTGCACCAACAGATTGTAAAAGCAATGCATATTCGTTTGAAAAACAATGAAAATTCTTTTCATCTATCTCAACAAAATCTACAGTAGTCAGGAACTTCTTTTCTAACATACAATAATAACGCCAATAATTCCTGGAAAAGTCTTCTCTTTTCATAATATGGTCCATTCTCTTCATTTCACTACCAATAATTTTTCCTTTAACGCTTCCTGCAATACTTTAGAGAGGCTGATATTTTTGGCATCTGCTTCTTTTGCCAGCCAGGCGGGAATGGAAAGCATTTTCCTCACAGCCCTTGTATCCCGTCTATAGGCATCAACATTAGTCGCAATATAAGTTAATTGGCCCTCCGTTTTTTCAAGAGAATCGATATCAGAGGAATCGGGAATTGGCAAATTACGCTCCATAAGGCTGGCTAAGTAAAGTCCCAAAGCTTCCTGTGCCAATTCCATAGTTTCTTCTAACGTAGCACCGTAGGTCTGACAACCTTCCAAATCAGGAAATTCAATCCAATAACCATCTTCTTTGTGCAAAATTGCCGGATAAACTTTTAACATAATCTTCTTCCTTTCCATTATTTTAAACCCGTTCTTTTTTTAATCGCATTTAGCAGACCAATCGGAATATCTTTATTATGACACGGAATGACTTCTGTCTTTTCCTCTTTTACCATAATATGGTGACTACCCTGAATGCGATCAAGTTTCCATCCTGCTTTCTCAAGCAGTTTAATCAGTTCTTTGCCTTTCATAGGCAACAAACTCCTTTCTATAAATTCTATTATTATGATATTATATAATTTATATAACGTCAAGCTGATTATATATAAAGATAAGGTACAATAAGTTGCGCAAAATTAAATAGACATGGTGTAAATCCTTTTGTAGAATTAAGTTACCACACCAAATCAACAAGGAGGATTTACCCATGTCCAACAATATTATACAGTTGAATCAA